>Ga0207422_1000742_pt1 | contig 89716 bp, 69 predicted proteins | sample MarCyaLeptolynsp_FD_187757 | JGI IMG/M metagenome (GOLD analysis project Ga0207422, IMG submission 187757) | Marine cyanobacterial communities from Panama - species 1 Leptolyngbya sp. (SPAdes) | ecosystem: Environmental > Aquatic > Marine > Unclassified | place: Panama: Panama City | collected...
CTGACACTACTAGCTTTGGCAGCAAGCATTACTCTTTCTCCTCAAGGTTCTTTTCTCCCAGCATATCGCCAATGCTTTGACTCATTTTTTTGTTAAGCAATATTTCGCCACCAGCGTCCGCTACGCTAACACACCCTACAGATAGAGGCTTTACGTAAGTCCTGAAATTAGTTATTTTTTCCGAGACAAGCCATAAAAAGTTGAGCTTCTGGATGTTGCGATCGCTGAAATTCTGTTGGTGTTCCCAATGTTACCAATTCTCCTTCACACATTAAACCAATTCTAGTGGCAAGGAGGAAGGCTTCTTGAATATCGTGGGTAACAAAGATTACTGTTTTACCCAGTTGTGCTTGTAAATGGCAAAACTGCTGTTGCAAATCCAGACGGGTAATGGGATCAAGGGCACCAAAAGGTTCATCCATTAATAGTATAGGTGGGTCAGCAGCTAGAGCCCTAGCTACACCAACCCGTTGTTTTTGTCCCCCAGAGAGTTGATGGGGATAGCGTTGGGCAAATTTATCGGGTTCTAAACCAACTAAATTTAATAATTCATGTACCCGCGCCTTGAGGATATTGGGTTTCCAGCCTTCTAGGGAAGGAACAAGTCCTACATTTCGCTCAACAGTAAAATGGGGGAACAAGCCAATTTCCTGAATTACATAGCCAATGCCTCGCCGTAGTTGAATAGGATCCCAGTTAGTTGTAGCACGCCCTTGGACTATGACTTGTCCTTCTGTCGGCATCAAAAGATGATTAATTAATTTTAAGGTAGTTGTTTTTCCACTGCCACTACGCCCTAATAATACCAGTACTTCTCCTTTGGGTACGGTTAAATTTAGATTGGATAACAGGTTGCGTTTATCTATCTTATAGATGACATCCTGAAATTCAACAGCAATATCTTGTTCTTTTAACATTTAGTTGCCATTTCCCAAATCTTCATCTACACTACGAGCGACAATTGCCCCCTGAGCTACTGCCGTTGCGACACAAGGATCTCTAGGATTTGTAACATCTCCAGCAGCATAAATATTGGGAATTGATGTACGCAGAAATTGATCTGTCGCGATATACCCTAGAGCACAGGACATTCCAGCAGGACCACCTCCAATAATAGCAACAGTTCTATTACTGTCTTCCAATTTATCTGATATGGTCATCTTTTAACTAAGTGTTAGTCACAACAGAATCTAGTTTATCTCTGTGAGGCTTAGGAATATTCTGAGGAGGAAATATTCTCAATAAATAGTTGTCAAACTCAATATCAGGAATCAAAGTAAGAGTACCCAGGGGTTCACCATTCTTAAGACGCTGTTTTTTACATCTGACTAATGCCATCAATGTTTCATGCTTCTCTCCAACACATTCAAATGGTTTTTCAGCACTTGGATCAAACAGACGTGTCCAAAGCTCCTCAAGCTCCTTGAGGCTAAACAAGTCTTCCCTCACCACACCAGTAGCAAAATTATAATCTGTTACAGCTTCGATTAAAGCGTATGAGAATGCACATTTCGGACACCTGCAACACCAGCGAGAGGAATCAGGAGCCCATTGTGCTTCGTTACAAGAGGTAAGTTCTTTAAGGATATTTTTGTTCCAAAGGGATAATTGGTGAACTGTTCCTAGAGAGTAAACTTCTTCGCAGATGCTAACATAGCGAAATGGCAAGCCCTTGCGCTCTAAAAAATCGTTAAAGCGTTCGATGTAAATACTACCCTTAGCGCTTTGGTGATTGACGCTACGTCCCTCATGAGTAGCATTAGATTCATTGGAGCTTTTATCATTAGCTAGAACCATAAATTTATGCCCTTGCTGTGCTGCAATGAGCATCATAATAAACAAAGCATTGGTAATGGTTGGATCATTGCGTACGCCCTGATAACCAAACGAGATTCATGATATCTGCTCTTGAAATCTGGAAGAATTGAGGTCATTTTAAAGCTTCTTTAACAAATTAAGGGTATGGCATCATCTAAACTGGATATAATTAAGAGGGCATTTTCCTTTACCTGATCTTCTGGTGGTGCTTGATTAGGAACCATAATACCCATACATCCAGCGGCAATTGCAGCTCTCATACCGTTATTTGAGTCTTCAAAGACGAGGATATTCTTTGGCTGACGATTCATTCGACTAGTGGCCAAATTATAAATTTCAGGATCTGGTTTTGCTCGTTGAATGTCATCAGCAGTACAAATTACATCAAAAGATTCTAGATAAGAAGTTTTACTAAGATGATTTTCTACGTGCTTTGCAGTGGAACTAGTTGCCAATCCGATGGAAAGTCCTTGTTTTTTCAAATAGAAAAACAATGGTTCAAATCCATCTCTAAACTTCACACCATCTTTACTTATAGTTCCTTGATACTCCTGTTGCATTGCTTGAGTAAAACTCTCTACTGAGAACTTTTCTCCAAAAGTTTCTTTCAAGATTCTGTCGCATACTGCATGGGATAGACCTAGTAGCTGCTCATACAATTCATCACTGAGTAAATATCCTAGTTTCTTCGCTGCATTTTGATAAGCTTTTTTGTACAAAAAACCATTATCAAGTATCAAGCCATCCATGTCAAAAATAACTCCATCAAAATAGCTTTCCAGGATATTCATAATTAATTATTTTGGGTGATTTAGGTAAGATTTGCTCCATTGACATAAACAACAGCAATGAGAGTATGACCTACTCCTAACCCTGGCTGCTTATTTGATTCCAAGCGATACAAGTACTTAGCTAAAGTTGGTTCGATAACATTAGCACGAAAACTTTGATCGAAATAATTTTCTTGAAGCTGAGATAATTCTTGTTTTAATCCTGCTACTGATTCAGGCAATGAAATCTTATTTAGAATATTAAGATTTTCCCCACAACATTCTGCCGCTTCTATCACCAACTGATTCCACATCTGAGAGAATTCCTCAAAGAAGTGTTTTACAGGAGATGGTGCTTCAGGTAATGGACACTGAAATAGCAATTCTTGAAAGTCTGTGTTTCGCTCCAATTCGTATAGAGAATTGATTACTTCACGATAAGGAGGGATAGAAGAATTATATTCTAAGGTGGATGTATGTCGTCCGACCATTATGGAGCGATCAAAAAACTCAATCTCAGAAATTTGACAATTTTCCTGTTGCGCTGCTTCATAGATCATTCCCTTCAATTCAGGAGCATAATAACAGGTCATCATCATTTCTTCTTGTTCTCGCCCATCAGCTACAAAGCTCATTCGATAGGGCCAACGACTCTTTCCCCACTGCGATACCCATTCAATGGAGTATCTTCCTAAGACATCAACTATCACTAGAGATTGAGTTTTATTTTTTTTAATTGCCCTAAATATGTTTCCTAAAGTATCTTGAGTTTCTTCTTTAGTTAAATGAGAATAGGGCACACCACAAGACAAATAAATTTCAGTTGGTTGTTCTGGTATCTCACGGCTAAAATCAGCTTCTTGAAAGTTTATGTTGGGGCTGATTTCCCATTTTTTTCTTGCTACTTTTACCATTTCTAAGCTATTATCTAAGCCCAGATAGGATAATTCTTTTCGGTGAAGTTCAACATAATTTAAGGCATTCTGCACTAAGACCAATCCTCCACCTATACCACATCCGAAATCCATAACTCGCAATGATTTAGGTGAGTATTGCTCTTCTAGCTTTTGAATGGCCTTGCCAATCACTGTGCATGAAAACGGGTTTTCCCACTTGGTTTTTACACTATCTTGCCTTTTTGGAGATAAGTAATGGTTTACTGCGTTTTTGTATTGGTCTTGATTGACTAGTGGGAGAGTATTTGACATCTGAATTTTCCTGAATAATATCAAGTTAGGTTGAATACTTACACTTTGATGGTAATAAGGCAGAGGGCAGAAGCCAGAGGGCAGGAAGGAATGATAACTGTTTGTCCGAACTTGATATAATCTATTTAACGTGATGAGCCATTTTCTCTAGTGTTCCACAATCTTAACTATCTTATCAATGAGTTCATCAACAGGACTTTTTTTATTCAGCCCTAATTAAAATAGAGATAGAGTATCTAAAACACCTTTGACCTTAGCTACTTCATGACATCTCATAAGATCGCTTTTCCCTAATGTGGCTAGCACTGCGGTGAAAGCTTGGGAACTTCTGAACTCTTCTCCAAAACATTCCAGTGAAGTCGGAACTATATTGCACACAGGGAATCCTAACTTTCTGAATCTAAAAGAATTTAGAAGGGTTTGTATTTGATATTTAATCCGCAGGGACTTGTGCTTGTGATCAAAGTTCTGATAAGCAAAACCCATCCCTGGATCGATAAAAATCTTTCTGACCCCCAGTTTAGTTGCGGTTTCTATCTCCCTAGCAAAATATTCGTACACAAAGTTGACAGGATCATCAGTGAACTTGTACTCACCCACTTCTCTTGCATTTCTACCCTGTAAGTAACAGATAATTATTCCTGCATCGAACTCAGATACAGCTTTGTAAATTTCTTCACTATTTTCTCCTCCAGTCAAGTTGATGACATTGGCACCTGCTTGTAAACAAACTCTTGCTACTTCTGGGTAATAAGTTTCAATTGAAGTCAATACATTTTCTTGTTTTAGGGTTTTTAGAACGGGCAAAACTTGACTTTTTTGTTGAAAATCTTCTACTCTTGCTGCTGTTGCTCCAGTAGATTCACTACCTATATCTACTAGATCAGCTCCTTGCACTGTTAAAACTTTTCCGCGACGAATTGCTTGTTCTGGAGTATAACAGATGCTGTTTTTATACCAAGAATCAGTAGAAAGATTAATGACTCCTAAAATTGCTGGTCTAGAATTAAAGTTAAAATGTTTGTTCCCAATGGTGAATTCTTCAACTGTTGCATCAAAAGAATCTTGATGTTTATCATAAATTTCGTATAAATCTTTGAGGCTAAGCATACTTTGACGACGATATCTATTAATTGAGCAGAAGAATATGTTAGATTCATGTTAGGAAATTGATCAGATTCTATAACTTCCATCCCCCTGATACTTCCAAAACTTGTCCTGTGATATATTCTGCTTCGGGATTAATAAAAAACCAAACAGCATTGTTCATTTCTTGTAAAGTTGCTGGTCTTTTCATGGGTAAGTTAGGTACTACTTCATCTAAACCAATAGAATTTTCTGCTACTCCCGGTGCAATAACATTGGCAGTGATCTTATCTTTAACTAACTCAACAGCTATAGATTTGGTGTAGATGATGATGCCAGTTTTAGCAATTAGATAGGGCGTATCTTTTTGACGTGCTGTTACATGTTCGGCACTGGCACAAGCAAAATTGACAATGCGTCCCCAGTTAGCTGCTTTAAGATAAGGAATCGCGGCTTGAGTAATGTAGAAAGTGCTATTGAGGTTGGAATCAAGAACTTCATGCCACTCCTCTGTCGATACTTGGCTAGTGAGTTTGTAAAGAAAATTCCCCACAACATTAACCACAACAGATAAACCCCCCAATTCTTCTGCGGCATTTTCTACCAAGGACTTTGCTTGTTCTGGTTTGGTGACATCAGCTTGGAGAGCAATAGCTTTGACTCCATAGTTAGTTGCTTCTTCACAAGCTTGGTTGGTAGCTTCCGCACTCTTATTATAGTGAAATGCTACATCAAATTCCTTACTAGCTAGCTCAAGAGCGATCGCCCGTCCAATTCCTACTGCTGATCCAGTTACTAGGGCTTTTTTAAGCATTGTTTTTCAGTTGACATATCCCTACACTATACTTTAAAGCCACATTCAGCACTTCGTAATGTAACACATTTTCTATTAGTCTTTTAGCGATTGAGATAGGAACTGCAACAAAGATTGTCTATCTTCATTCAGAAGGCTTTGACTTCTGCTTCTCTATCATAGGAGCCTCTGAGCTAGCAGGGCGATGGCAATAATGTCCAACAGGTGATGGGTACACAGGTGTTTCGCTCTTGGGTCTTCTATGCCGCCAAAGCATTGGTCTAGAGTAGCTTTGAGTATAGCTGGTGACTCAGTAGGTTTGGGCGCTGGGGTGCAGGTGGGAAGGGGCTAAATGGAATATTTTACACTAGCGACTCAACAGACTTTCAAGAAACAAGGCAGAGGGCAGAGGGCAGAAGGCAGAAGGGAAGAGGATTTGGCTTGTTTCTGACCTTCGTAGGGGGTGGCAATCGCCGCCCGTGGGGCGCTCTTCAGAAACAAGGCAATAGGCAATAGGCAATAGGGAAGAGGATTTTATTTGTTTCTTCCCTTTTCCTTACGTCGAACTCAGGTTAATTCAAGATCAGAAAGTAGTGTTTCTACTTCTGTTGTTTCTAAAAGATGACGCGGAACTATGAGAAATAATTCCGCCAATAAGTAGTCAGAAACTTTTTCAACTTCAGCACTTAGTCCTTGTTGCTCAATAAGCTCAATCATATGTTTTTTCTCGCTAACAGATGAGAATTTACGCTGCTTGATTGTTACCCCAGTTTTTATGGGAACTAAGTGATATTTGTCTAGAACTCCATTAAATTTAGAAAAATCGAAAACTCGCAAAACGAAAACTCCACTCCAGAGTTGTTCAGGATTGCCTACAGCAGCAAGAATTTTGTCAAATGTAACTTCTGTAATATATCCTACACATCCAGTTGAGATTAACAGGTTGATATCTCGCAGTTTACTATCATCCTCCTTTGGCAATGGCTGATTTTCAAGATCGGCACAAATCCCAACATCCAGTAGTTGGGACTCCACTGAGTAATCAATAGCTGCCTTAGAAATGTCTAGACCTAAAAACTGCAATTTATTATTGAAGCTGGATTGATGAAGCCAATGGTAATCTAAGTCTCTACGCAAAGTTTTTGTAAGTTCAAGGCGTGAGGGACTAGTGTAATGCTGATAAAGCTCAGTAATGGTTTTGTTAAATTTCAAGATCGCAGCATTAATACCGTAAGAGCATCCTAAGTCTAAGATTTTTAAAGGAGTCACAGGTTGGTACTTCAAATAAGCATCAATAATGGTAGCGAAATACGGTTTAGCTAACTCTGGTAATTCATACTCTTTTTGAAGACATAAAGATTCATAATAACTTACTGGGTCGTCTACATTATAAATGTCATCGAATTTTGATTTACCCTTATTAACTTCTTGATTTGATATCATCACTGACTGCCCTATAACTCCTGAAAAAAAATATTCTGTATTAATTTGCGAAGGCTTACACAACTCAATAATACTAGGTTAAGGGAAAAAAGATCAGGGGGAGCCGACGGAGACGAGGGAGCAGGGGGTGAGCAAAAAAAATAGGGAGATGGGAAGACAAAGGGGAACTAATGATTTTTTGGATACTTCGCTAGAAATTACAACCAAAATTTCGTTCACCGGGAGCAGGGGCGAGAAAGCAAAACTTGTCAAAGTACAACAAACAGGTTCAAAAGATTTGGACTCTCCTTCAACAAAATCCTCCCCATATGGCCAACTCTTCTGCTGCCAGGAAAGGTTTGACCACATATGTGGCATAATATTTTTCGGCAGAAAAAAGAATTACAAAACTGCTAGTTTATTGTGTATGAAAAAGCACCGTACTTTCTCCCAAATTGCCAGACAAGTTCTCACCTATCTCTCCGCTTTGAGTCTGAGTGCTCTCCCCCTGACAGCAGTGGCTGAAACATTTCGCTTGAGGGAAGCAACGATCGCCGATATTAACCGAGCTTTCGATAATGGGGCACTCACCTCCGAAAAATTAGTGCAACTCTATCTCAATCGTATTCAAGCCTACGACGAGCAGGGTCCGAAACTTAATGCGCTAATTTCTATCAATCCCAATGCCCTTGCCAGAGCTAGAGAACTTGACCAGGAACGCCAACAGAAGGGTCCGCGCAGTCCCCTGCACGGGATTCCCATTATTCTCAAAGATAACTACGACACTGCCGACCTGCCCACCGCAGCCGGTTCTGTTCTCTTGCAGGGGTCTCTACCGGCTGACGACGCTTTTACGGTCCAAAAGCTGCGAGAGGCGGGAGCCATTATCCTCGCCAAAGCCAACATGAGTGAATTCGCCGAATCCTATGGCTGGCTTGGTTACAGTTCCCTAGGAGGACTGACCGTCAATCCCTACAACTTGAGACGGGATCCTTCTGGTTCGAGTGGGGGGAGTGGAGCGGTGATCGCAGCAAATTTTGCTATGCTAGCAACGGGAACCGATACCTCTGGCTCTATTCGCGGTCCAGCGGCGGTAGCTGGCATTGTCGGCATCAAGCCAACCCAAGGTTTGGTGAGTCGGAATGGCATTGTTCCTCTGACTCTCTCTTTCGATTCGGCAGGTCCGATGGCACGGACAGTCACGGATGCGGCGATCGGCCTTGGCATTATGGCAGGAGTTGATCCTGATGACCACCGCACCCTGGAAAGTAAGGAGAGGTCCTACCAAGATTACACCCAGTTTCTCGATAAAAATGCCCTCAAAGGCGCACGAATTGGGGTAGCAATCGATTTTCAGGGGGGGAATCGAGAGGTAGATGCCTTAACTGAGGCAGCGGTTGCCAAACTGAAGCAATTAGGTGCAACGGTAGAGGTTGTGGACTTCTCCCCCAAGTTGGAAAACCTCTGGCCTTTTATGGCAAAAGTCACAGAAGCCGAGTTTGAACCACAAATCGAGCATTACCTCAAAACTCTCCAACCCCCATTTCCCGACAGTCTCGAGGAAATGCTCTCCCTCAGCCGGTCTGATCAAATTGCTAATTCGGAACAGAGCCTTAATCCTGGTAGAGTGGGCGGGTTTGAAGAATCTTTAAAGCACTCAGGACTTGCCGATACAGAATATCTCTACATCATCCACTTCGAGTTTCCACGGGTCCGCCAAGAGATTTTGTCTGCTATGAATGCTAAAAATCTCGACGCGATAATTTTTCCTACCATGACTTGTCCCGCCGGTCCTGTGTACACAATGAAAGACCCCACGTACCAATGTGAGGCAGATGACCCTTATAGACCGGGATACTTAGCTAATGTTTCGGGTTTTCCGGCCATTTCCGTGCCGATGGGCTTTACTCAGCAGGGATTGCCGATAGGATTGACCTTCTTTGGTTCCCCTTACAGTGAGCCAACCTTACTGGGATTGGCTTACGCTTACGAACAGGCGACCCAGTTTAGGAGAGCACCAGCAACCACTCCCGCCTTACCCGGTGAAAATTTTGACTATTGATTGTTTAATCAAGATTGTTTTGATACTCCCCCTTTTTTCTAAAAGGGGGATTCTTAGCTCATTGGTTATAGCGATCGCTATTATGATCAACTTTTACTTAACTGAAACATTTAATAACTAGACGGCACGCCAGATCGATGAGTATTTAAGATAGATAAGGCTTCAATAATAGGATGTTAGAGGTGTTTCAAGTTCAGAGAAGAGAATTGTTTCTCCCATTCAATTGGGGGCGCAAAGTGCTTCTGGGGAGCTCTCGATAGTGAATTATACTAAATCCGGTTACTACAGAGCTCATATTTTATTGAAAAAATTTTGATATATATGGCTTGTAGCTGACTTGTTTGTGTCTAGCTAAAGCGGATTTGGTATTACCCTAGGTATTAAGTAAGGATTTGGTATGAAATGGTCGTAGAGCCAACGAATTTGGCCGCCATTCACCCCAACTCTAACCTTGCAGGTATAGAGCGGGGCTTCTGGCGGTTTAGCTAATTAAAGCTCATCTAAGCAGTATTACCCCAACACCTTTTTTCCTTCACCCAGGTTGCACTTGGTTGAGCAATTGTTGCAGTTCCTCACCTTCAATGACCTCAGTTTCTAATATTTGCTGAGCAATCTTTTCGAGCAAGTCGCGATTGAGCTTGAGAATATCTAAAGCCTGCTGATGAGCAGTTTCCACAATCCCCTTTACCTCCTCATCAATAGCTTTAGCTGTTTGATCACTCACCATCCGGCGGGGATTCATTGCCATACCATTACCCAGGAAGTCATTTTGTTGTCCTTTCTCGTAAGCCAGAGGTCCTAGCACTTGGCTCATACCATAGGTAGTAACCATTTGTTCTGCTAAATCAGTAGCTCTTTGCAAGTCATTGGCAGCACCTGTGGTGATACTACCGAAGACAACTTCTTCTGCAGAACGTCCACCTAGCAAAGTAGCAATTTGTCCCCGCAATTCTGCCTCATTGAGCAAGAATCGGTCTTCGGTTGGCAGTTGCAGAGTATAGCCAAGTGCTGCCATGCCACGGGGTACAATGGAGATTTTCGCGACATCACTCCCTCCCGGCATCACTGCACCAACCAGAGCATGACCTACTTCGTGGTAAGCGACAATCTTTTTCTCCTTATCATTGAGGACGCGGCTTTTCTTTTCTAAGCCTGCTACTACTCGCTCAATTGCTTCGGCGAAGTCTGCCTGGGAGACACTTTCTTGCCGATTGCGTGCTGCCAATAGAGCTGCTTCATTGACTAAGTTTGCCAAATCAGCACCAGCAAAGCCAGGAGTACGAGTAGCGATCGCTTTTAGATCAACATCGTTACCCAGCTTTACTTTCTGGGCATAGATTTCTAAGATGGCTAAACGACCCGATAAGTCAGGACGGTCTACTAATACCTGTCGGTCAAAACGTCCTGGGCGTAATAAGGCTGGGTCTAAGCTTTCTGGACGGTTCGTCGCAGCTAGCACGATTACTGTAGCATCCCCAGCCGCAAAACCATCCATCTCTGTCAGCAACTGGTTAAGAGTCTGTTCTCGTTCATCGTTACCGCCGACAAAACCACCACTGGCGCGAGATTTGCCGATCGCATCGAGTTCGTCAATAAAGATAATACAAGGGGCTTTCTTTTTGGCTTGCTCAAATAAATCCCGCACTCGTGCTGCACCAGCACCAACAAACAGTTCCACAAACTCCGAACCAGAGATGCTGAAGAATGGTACACCTGCTTCTCCTGCTACAGCTTTCGCTAGCAAGGTTTTACCTGTTCCAGGAGGACCTACTAGTAGTACACCTTTGGGAATCCGCGCCCCAATTTGGGTATAACGTTGGGGAGATTTAAGGAACTCGACAATTTCAACTAACTCAGTCTTGGCTTCTTCCACCCCAGCCACATTCGCAAAGGTGGTTTTCGTGGACTCGTCTTCTACATAGACTTTAGCCTTACTCTTGCTGATCGATAGAGCACCTTGAGGTCCACCACCCATACCACGACCGATGAAAAATTGCCAAATCCCGACAAAAATTAATGGTGGTATCACCCAACCCAAGATGTTGCTGAACCAGCTTTTTTTCGGTGGTGGAGCCGCAGCGAACTCAACTCCCTTACTCTCTAACTTTTTGGGTAGTTCTAGATCGAAGATGGGAGTCGTAGAGAGTACTTGCCCTGGTTGATTCTCCTCGCCTTTGAGCTGGTAGCGAATTTGCTCCTGTCCAACATAAGCACGGTTAACTTGTCCGTCTTCCACCTGCTCAATAAAGAGACTATAGGGAACTCTAGGAATTTGGGGACTAAAAAGATTTGGCAACAACAGATTTGCTAGTAAAAATAAACCAGCCAGCACAAATAGAACATTGGCAATCTGCCGATTGCGAGGCGGTTGAGGTTTGTCTTTAATACTCATAGATCTCAAACTTTTTTCTTTTTTTGTTAGATGCACTTGGTCAGTCAGACCACAACTTCAGCCTAGCAGGATGAAGTTGTGTAAATAAATACAATTTAATATTAAGTTTAATTGCTATTGCTTGACTTTAATTTATGGGTAGTATATACCGTACCAACATATGCAGGAATACGTAATTGTCGGTAAATTATTGAGTTGGGGTTAAGGGGGTGAGCTTTCAAAAAGTGTGGGAGTGTGGGAAGTGTGGGAGTGTGGGAAGTGTGGGAGGTGTGGGGAGATGGAGATACAAGAGAAAACTTATGATTTTTTGAACACTGACGCTATAAATCCCACCTCATATTTCGTTTACCCCTCCCTAGGAGCACTTCGCACCTCCAATTGAATGGGAGAAACAAAATCTTTTCCTCTTCCGGAGCTCCCTGTTCCCTGTTCCCTGTTCCCTATTCCCTACTCCCTACTGCCTATTGCCTATTGCCTTCTTTCTCGAGAGTAAATAACAAATTTTTTTCTTCTAAACCCAATTTCTCTGCCATACCAATCATGAAATTTTTCTCATAAAAGATTCATGAACATTTCATCTAGACTTGCGAATCTAGATATTTATATAAGAACATTGGCTAAAAAAAGTTAAAAATCTTACTATATAATCTTTCTCAACTTCTAATCTGAAAATAGGAATCAGGAGTCAGGAGAAAAAGGTTTTCATCCTTTTGTTGTGAGCTTCGGCTTATGGGAGTCTGACTTGTAAGTAGGTAATAGGCAACATGGATGTTCCTACTTTCATAACCTGCTGATGAAAAAATTTTTATTAGTACGACTTTCTTTAAATAAGTTTACTTTGTCTTGTTTATTATTATAGCTTATATTAGGGTAATTGTGATAGTTATGACTAATAAAATTGATTGAAATCACAAATTATCTACCAAGACCTCACATAAAGACAAAAAGTTACTCACCAACTTATATGAAAATGTTCACTTATTTTTAGGTATTAGATTTCCGTATTTTGCGGAAAAATAGGTGAAGATAAAAGAGTAACAAGGCTAAATAGCCGTAGTTAACATCAAAATTATCCTTAAATTGGTCATGACAGTACTAGCAAAAATTGACTTGTTATCCAATCTCTACTTTTTAGATTACTGGGACGTGGAGCTCTCAGGCTGGGAGTGGGACAAGAATTACCCCTCACAAGAGGGAGACACACAACTATCCTTCGAGGATTGGCATGAGAATTTCTCTTTTGAGGAGTGGAACGCACAATTAATGTTCGAGGAGTGGTATGGGAATTTCTTCTTAGATGAGTGGGATGCACAGTTCTCGCTAAAGGAAGGGATTCAGGGTTTTTCCTTGGATGAGTGGGATGCGCAACTCACTTTCGGTAAGCGATTGTCTACCCATCCTGCATAGATTTACTAGACTCAGATCAGAATGAGTATCCCCTATAGGAAATAAGAGAGCGGGTGAAGCAATTCCATAACCACGAAAAATGACTAAGAGTCTACCTTGTTAAACTCAAGAGAGGAAGCTGTGGGAATTGAATCATTAGTGCATCTATTATGGATGAGCTTAACCTGCTAGAATGTCTTGCAGATACTGATTAACTAATTTTGGCTGAGTAATTGAGCTATACGTTTTAAGATGCTCAAAACTGTATATAAACCGTTTTGGCTATAGAGCGAGAATCGCTCTGATTCAGCATATTTGGGCGTTTCGTCTTGCATCAGCTTCAAAAAGACAAAATCAAGTCCATTAGTAACAAATCCCAAAGCAGGTTTTTCCGGACGAGGATTGCTTAGCATATAAGCTAAGGCTTGGGGGATACCCTCCTCTAAGGAATATTTTGCTCCTTTGGTTTCAATAAGTAAGAGCCAAAACTGAGGCGTAAAAACTAGTAAGTCAAGTCTCCCCGTTACAATTACACCATCTTCTTCAGATTCAATCTTCACCTCTTTCTCAGCAGTTAGGTAAAAAGGTGGGCTATAAAACCCAGCCATATTTAATAAAGGTGAAAGGACTACTAGCTTAACAACGGCTTCAACGATGAGATACCTGGATAAGTGACGAAAGTTGGCTTTCACACCGTCTAGAGTCTGCTTTTCTGAATCGGTAAGTTCGGGTAAATTATCTTGCCATTCTCGGAAACATTGTTTATCATCAATAAATTCCAAGCCAAACTCTTCTACTAAGTCATTTAAGGACTCGAAGCTCATTCTATCAGTGTCTGTCAATAACTTGGCGGGCTTGGCGATCGCGCTGGTCGCAGCTTACCATAATTTAATTGGTTGTTTTGCTTCCCACTCCAGATATTCCCTAGGAGTCATAGTTGAAGGTTGGGATTGTGCAATCATTTTTATCGCTTCAGTTATTACCTTTACCCCATTCTAATTAATTCAGCTAACATCACAGCAGCAAGGGATTAGGGGATTCCCGAACCTTACCCGCTCAATGATAAGCTAATTTGTGCCATTCTTTTAACTTTGAATGTTCACATTAGCAAGCAAATGAATGAAAATAATCGCCGCTTATACTGGCGTGCCAATATCGCTTTAATCCGTAATCTCTTAATTATCTGGGCACTAGTTTCCCTGATCTTCGGTATTTTATTAGTCACAGTGTTGAATGGAGTGCGCCTTGGGGGTGTACCTCTCGGCTTCTGGATTGCTCAGCAAGGCTCAATTATCGTTTTTGTGGTGCTGATTTTTATCTATGCCATCCAAATGGATAAGTTAGATCGCAAGTATAACATTAGGAAATAGGGAGAAATCATGACAGTTGAAGTTTGGACAACTTTGTTTGTCGGTCTATCCTTTTTGTTGTACATCTATATTGGCTGGCGATCGCGAGTTAAGGATAGTTCTGGCTTTTTTGTTGCTGGTAAGGGGGTTCCTCCCATTGCTAATGGTGCAGCAACTGCTGCTGACTGGATGTCGGCGGCTTCGTTTATCTCGATGGCGGGGTTAATTTCTTTCTTGGGCTATGATGGCTCCATCTACCTAATGGGTTGGACTGGGGGCTATGTCCTACTAGCATTGTTGCTAGCTCCCTACCTGCGGAAGTTTGGTAAATATACCGTACCCGATTTTGTTGGCGATCGCTATTACTCTAATGTTGCTCGTTTAGTAGCAGTAGTTGCCGCTATTTTCGTTTCCCTCACCTACGTAGCCGGACAGATGCGGGGTGTGGGGATTGTATTTAGTCGCTTTCTTCAGGTTCCAGTGGAAACTGGTGTGATTATCGGTATGGTAATTGTGGGCTTTTTTGCTATTCTCGGAGGCATGAAAGGTATTACCTGGACTCAGGTAGCACAGTATTGTGTCTTGATTATTGCCTATCTAATACCTGCGATCGCAATTTCTCTCCTCTTGACGAACAATCCCATTCCCCAATTAGCCTTTACTTTCAGTGATATTGCTGAGAAACTCAATCAAGTTCAAGTTGACCTGGGTTTTGCGGAATATACCCAACCCTTTGCCAATAAGTCAATGCTGGATGTGCTGTTCATTACTATTGCCCTAATGGTGGGAACAGCGGGTTTACCTCATGTGATTGTACGCTTTTACACTGTTCCTAATGTACGTGCAGCAAGGTTTTCTGCTGGTTGGGCACTGCTATTCATTGCCATCCTCTATACTACTGCTCCAGCCCTATCCATGTTTGCCCGCTACAACTTGATTGACTCCCTACACAACCAGACAATTGAGGAAGTTCGTCAGCTGGATTGGGCATCTAAATGGGAAAACACCGGATTGTTGGCTTTTGAAGATAAGAACAATGATGGGCGCTTTCAGTTAACACCAGATGAGGAAACCAACGAGATTAAGATTGATCGTGACATAATTGTCCTTTCTACCCCGGAGGTGGCAAATTTAGCACCTTGGGTAATTGCTCTAGTCGCAGCTGGAGGTTTAGCCGCAGCTTTATCCACAGCATCGGGTTTACTACTAGTAATTTCTAGTTCCTTCGCCCACGATATCTACTACCGCCTGGTTAATCCAGAAGCCTCAGAAACCCAACGAGTGTTTATCGGTCGAGTCATGGTAGGATTTGCCTTAGTGATTGCTGGTTTCTTTGGCATCAATCCACCAGGATTTGTTGGTCAAGTGGTAGCCTTTGCCTTTGGTTTAGCAGCAGCCAGCTTCTTTCCGGCGATTATTTTAGGGATATTCGATAAACGCACGAATAAAGAAGGTGCCATTGCCGGGATGGCTACAGGTCTAATTTTCACTACCTTCTATATTATTGGAGTTAAGTTCGGCGGTATGTCACCCTGGTTCTTTGGGGTTTCTGCGGAAGGAATAGGTACCCTAGGGATGGTTATCAACTTAATCGTTACCTTAGTAGTTTCTCGCCTTACCCCACCACCGCCACCAGAAATTCAGGAAATGGTGGAAGAACTACGTATCCCAGAGACAGAATTACCTTCTGAAGAAGCTGCTGGGTAATTTTGAGAGCTGCTGGTTAGAAATATAGAGTTGTCTAGAAGAATTTAGAATCAAAATTAACTCATTCTAAATTCTTCATTCTAAATTCTAAATTCTAAATTTAACCCTGCTCCACTACCTTCAGTTAGATCCATTACCAATACGCTTATCTGTTGGAGCGTCATTCTCCATTAATCCTTCAATTGCTTCTGATACATCTTTTGGATTCATAAAGATAATTTTGGAATTGTCGCTTTCTCCTAATTTCTGATTGGCTTCCACGAAGCGTTGAGCAACAAGATATTTCAATACCTCCCGGCTATTGGACTGTCCTTGCAGAGCTTTGGCAATCATTTCAATCGACTGCACCGTACCTTCTGCTCTTTCAATCGAGGCTTGTTTCTCACCTTCTGCCTTAAAAATTGCGGCTTGCTTCTCACTTTCGGCAGCACGCTCTTTCTCTAGGGACTCCATGATTGAGTCGGGTGGCTTAATTTCTTGCACCTCGACGCGCAGCACCTTCACTCCCCAAGTGCTAGTGGCTTTATCCAACTCCATTAACAACGTTTTATTGATTTCTTCTCTGGAAGAATAAGTTTCATCTAATTGTTGATGACCAATTGCCGAGCGCAGAGTCGTGATCACTAAATTGCCAATCGCATCCTCAACATTCTCAACTTCATAATAAGCCTTCTCTAGGTCTAATACTCGCCAGTATATGACTGCATCCACTTCTAGAGAAACATTATCTTTAGTGATAGCTGGCTGAGGGGTAATGTCCAAAACCCGCTCGCGAGTGGTTTCCTCTACCGCAATCCTGTCTACAAAGGGAATAATAAAGTTAAGACCAGGCTCTAGTTTTCTTTTATATTGACCCAATCGCTCTACCAGAGCTTGGTGGCCCTGAGTAATAATTCTAGTTGAACCGACGGTGTAACCGACGATCATTAAAATCATCGGGGCAATGAGGGAAATTATGTCCATAGTATCTTTCTCCAGATAGGAAGTTTATTATTGGTCGAAAAGCCAAATTTCTCTTGGGGGGCTAGTACAGCATCCAGACTAAAATTGTGGGTTAAATGTAGGTTGTAGGTTGGGTTGAGCCTGCGAAACCCAACACAGTGTAGTCCGGTGTTGGGTTTCACTATCGCTCAACCCAACCTACAGTTGAAGTTTTACCCCGTCAGGTCAGTAACATTCATTTTAGATTCATTGTAGCGACTTGCTTGACCCAACTAGTCCATCTTGGCAGAAGTCTGTGACTACTTCAAGGGAGCTTCGGAACAGAGGAGAGCTGAAAGTATTGATTTTTCGTTTCTGAGTTTGTCAAATTTTATTACTGAATCGGTGTTCTAGAAATTGAGGCTTGTTTCTCTAAAGACTCCATAAAGGAGTCCATAATCGAGTCTTGCGGTTTAAAATCTTGCACTTCGATGCGCACTACCTTGACTCCCCAACTCTCAGCAGCTTGATTAAACTCTTCTAAGAGTGTTTTTTTTATCTTGTCTGTGGAAAGATAAGTTTTATCTAGTTCCTGACTACCAATCGCTGAGTAAAGAGTCGTTTCAAATAAATTGCTAATCGCATCCTCAACATCCTCAAAATTCTCAACTTGATAATATATCTTCTCTAAGTCCAATACTCGCCAGTATATGATGACATCGACTTCTAGAGAAACATTGTTTTTCGTGATGGCTGATTGAGGTTTAATATCCAAAATCTGTTCACGAGTGGTTTCCTGCACTGCAATCTTATCAACAAAGGGAATAATAAAGTTTAGACCGGGCTTTAATGTTCTATGATATTTACCCAATCGCTCTACCAAAGCTTGGTTGCCTTGAGTAATCATTTTGGTTGAACCGACGGTATAGCCAAAGATCATTAAAATCATCGGGGCAATGAGGGAAATTATGTCCATAGTATTTTTCTCCAGATAGAAAGTTTATTAGTTATTGGTCATTGGTTATTAGTACACTGCGTACTCTCTGACACTTGACATAGAGGCTTTCTTAGGCTTCTCGAAGAGTAGAACACTCCCATCCCACGTAATGAAGTCGTGGGATAAGCTTAATTCAGGTTAAGTCCAAAAATTGGATAATTTATTTTTACACAACTCCCCTTATTCTTCTGTATCAGAGGATTCTTCTTTAACCTTAGAGGATTCTTCTTTAGCCTTAGAGGATTCTTCTTTAGCATCAGAGGAATCTTCTTCAGTCTCAGAGGACTTTTCTTTAGCATCAGAGGAATCTTCTTTAGTCTCAGAGGACTTTTCTTTAGTCTCAGAGGAATCTTCTTCAGTCTCAGAGGAATCTTCTTTAGTCTCAGAGGAATCTTCTTTAGTCTCAGAGGAATTTTCTTTAGTCTCAGAGGACTTTTCTTTAGTCTCAGAGGAGTCTTCTTTAGCCTCAGAGGATTCTTCTTCAGTCTCAGAAGACTTTTCTTTAGTTTCAGAGGAATCTTCTTTAGTCTCAGAGGAATTTTCTTTAGTCTCAGATTCTTCAGAAGCATCAACATCTTCCTCTGACTGTTCCCATTCTGACATGGGACGGTTTACGGCATAGTCAAAGTCTATTGGTACTAAGAGAACAGATAACTCATCAGACTTTTCCTCTGATGAATCTGCCCGCGCATATAAGAAACTTTCATTAAAGTCCGGCTTGCCTAAGGCTAGTTTATGTACTTTTTCCCCTTTGAGTTTGACTTCTATGGTTGCAGATGGTCTATCTAAGCCATAGTCTTCAAGGTTATCAGTAGAAACAGAGATTATGCGATCGCTTTCTCCTTTAGCTAGCAAGTTCAATAAAAAGGAGATAGCAGCATCATTAGCTAGAGTATTTTTGGGCTTTTTCATTTGCCAGCCTAGTTCTGGTTTACCAAGCCGCACAAATTTCCAAGTCTCGTCATCAGTATAGATAGTCACTGATTGAATTTCTTTTTCTTCAAAAGAAAAAATTGGCTGCTTAGTTGTCTTAGCAGCTTCTCGCTGGGGAGCACCTTTAATTTCATAAAAATAAACAAAACCCCCCAGGAATATAGCTGAGACTAATAAAATCAGAGTTGTCCGCTGTAGCTTCATGCTTTGTTATTTGTTGTTTGTTATTTGGGAATTGGAAATTGGGAATTGGGAATCGGGAATTGAAAAAAGAATTGGCTACCAATCATTTTTCTTCCAGCTCCCCCAGCTCCCCCAGCTCCCCTATCTCCCCCAGCTCCCTTACTGCTTAGCGGCGTTGCCACCACATTACTCCTGCTGTCGTAAACCCAAATAAAGGAACGAACAATAGTGCGCTCCAAGCTAGTGCTGCTGTTTGTCCTTGAGTTAGGTTAAGACGACGGCTTTTTTGTTCTTTGGGACGGATGGAAAAAGCTTCCTCTTCCTGGTTGCTTAACCAACTAACAGAGTTGAGAAAAACATCACTATTAACTTGTCCCTCGAACCAACCATTAGTAGCAAAATCCGAGTTACCAAAGACAACTAATCGTGCTTCGTTACCCTTCTCCTGAGTATTTTCTTTATCGCTGGTTGATGCTTCTAAATCCTCATCAATAATTGGTTCTGGTTCAGTCTTATCAGCAGTTTCCTTCTCAACATCTTCCTCATCGGTGGGTGTTGAAGATGCTTCTGAATCTTCTTCACTATCCTCCTCATTAGTAGGCTTGGGTGAAGCTTCGGGTTTTTCTGATTCCTCCTCTTTTGACTCGGGTGAATCTGAAGGGGATTCATCTTTTTTTTCTGCTTTCTCAGCATTAGAAGCAGAATCTTTTACTTGACGACTTAAAGCAACACCTAAGTTGAGAGGGCCTCTGCCATCACTTTCAGGGTTAAAATCTAATGGTTGGTTTTCTGGCTCACTTTCTGCCCAAGCTTCCTCATTGGTAATCACCAAAGGAGTTCTCTCCACACCTTCGACAGGTATTGTTTCCACGGAGCGAGCTAGAGGATAGAGAGAATACTGTCCAGCAAAATCTTGGGTAATAGGATGAGCGCCATAACTGTTGACAATTGATGTTGCTAAGCCAAAACCAGTTACTTGACCTGAAGGGTCGATTACAATGCGATCATCTAAGCCAACACCCCAGTCTGCCAGTAAGCTATCTAGTCCAGGATTAATATCTGGATTTAACATTACCAACAAACTGCCACCCTCGGAAAGATAGTTTTCCAAGGCTTGTATTTCTGCCTCAAATAATGGTTCTTTGGGACTGGCAATAACTACAACAGAGGCATCTTCAGGAACTTGTGATTGCTGGGTTAAGTTAAGGGTTTCTACCGTAAAGTTTTTGTCTTTGAGAGCGTCTACTGCTTGTAAAAGTCCCCCTTCTCCAGCCTCTAAAGAGTTTTCTCCATGACCTTGAAGAAAGTAAACTGTATCAGTGCGATCGCTTGTTAGTTTGGCAATGCCATTAGTTAGTTTGATTTCCGAGAGAGGCTCAATCTGACTCAAGGTTTGTAATAACTTTCGCTCGGAACCATATTCCAAGTAAACCTCTCCCAAAGTCTGAACATCAAACTTGCGAGCTAGTCCCGGTTCTTGCTGCGGGTCAATAAACTTATACTCTAAATTGGAACTATACCGACGGTAGTTTTCCAGTAATCTACGGTCAGCTTGGTTAGGATTAGGGTTAAATACCCAAACTTTGAGCGGCTGATCTAATTCTTCCACTACCCGCTGGGAGAGAGGAGAAAGGGTAAACAGCTGATTTTCAGTTAAGTCTACTCGCACTCCAGAGCGAACTGCTAGAAAATTAATTAGTCCAAGAATCACCAATACTGCCAGGGTAGCAATAAAGGCGTTTGTCCCCACTTGAGTGGAGCGGCGTCCCCAAAACCCTGGTGCAAAGCTACCTAAAAATAGCAACAATAAGCCAATTAGCACCATTCCTGCAATCAGCAAGCCCAAAGCTATAGGTGACCAACTATCAGAAACAACTCTAGCACCTATGCCCATAAGGCTCAGGATTGGACCTAGCCATAATAGATATTTTAAATATTGCCAATTTTTCTTAATCATGGGTTAGTATGACTGTTTGGCCAACAAACGATTCTCCAACAATTTCTGGTATCCAGAGGTGGAGCTATTTGAGTTCTCTAGAAGTGGAACTCGCCTAAGAACCTAGTGTATCGGCATTTTGTCACACTCTAGGCTAGACTAGCGAGAAAAAGTCACGGTGGTAAAAAATTAAATTATGGAAACTCTTGCCTATATTCATCTTGCTTTAGCTGACGAGGTTCCCTCAGGTGTTGGTGTATGTGAGGGAGTAGACTGGCGCAAGTTTTCTAGCAGGGCTTTAAGCTATCTCTTGCCTCTGATTGCTGTGACTTTTGGCATCTTGGGGATGGTGAATGAAGTATTGGCACAACAGGCTAGGCTAGGCGATCGTAATTCTAATGTAACGCTAATCCAAGAGCGTTTAAGGGAGTTGAGATACTTCAATCAGCAACCAACTGGTGTTTTTGGCGAAATAACGGAGAATGCAGTTAGACAGTTTCAGATATCTAACTTATTGGAAGCAGATGGTATTGTTGGAAGAGAAACTGAAGCAGAACTATTTTATAGACGGGCACAACTACCGCCTGTAGGCGTTCCACGTAGGCGAATTCCTAGGGAACAGTTTGTTGATCCTCCTAATAATAGAACTATACTAAGGAGAGGCGATCGCAACGATAATGTCAAGCAACTTCAGCTCCAATTACTAAGGAATAGTTTTAACCCAGGTCCAATTGATGGTATCTATGGTTCACAAACGGAGAGAGCTGTTATTGCGTTTCAACTCTCAAGGAATTTACGACCTACTGGCGTTGCTGATGTCCAGACTCTACAAGCATTGGGAATCACTAAGCCTGATAAAAAGCGTTACGTGGTGATTGTACCAGGTGATTACAATACATTCGTGGAAGTACGACAATATGTATCAGGTGCTAGTTGGAGGGATGATAGAAGAGGCACTTATGTAAATGCTGGTTCATTTAACAACCGCAATGAAGCTGAAAGTTGGTCTTACAAGTTGCGAGCTCGTGGATTTGATGCACGAGTAGAGTATTTTTGAGTAGTGAATAAACCACAAAGGCACGAAGGACACAAAGGACACTAAAGAAGGAATTAAGCTCCTGATAATGGGTTCAATTCTTCCCCACACCCTACACCCCACACCCTGGCTAATTTCAATTAGCTTGTCACCCCCTGAGGTTCAGCTCCCTTATCGCCGCAACCAACGCCAAATTTTTATAGCAAATTGTTCTATTTTCAACATGGCAGAGTCTAACCATTCTAGTACTTTTTCCAGGGGATGCTTGACATATCCAGTAGTAGATGCATCTGTATCAATCCACTCTTGTGCTGGTTCTAGATTGTCGCCTATTGTTAGTTGTTGATTATCTTCTTGTACTTTGCTTTCAGTACTCAGGAGGGAATGAGTTGCATCGGGAATTTCTGTTTGTAGAGCAGCACTATCGTTGAGTTTGCCCTCAATTAGTTGAGCTGGAATATCTGTATCTGCTATGAATTGTTTGGGTTGAATAAGGCTTAGGCTTTCTTCTTGATTCAAAGTGGGGTTAACTTTTTGAGCCTCTATAGGCGGTATTGGTAATGGTGGCGTGAAATCTCCATCATTAGCTGGGAAAATCTTCTGCTCTGTGTCTTCTGACTTCTGCCTGCTTTTAACAGAATCCACAAGAAAAGTTTCTGGTTGCACAGGCATCTTAATGCCGAAAGCCTCAGGTAGCTGAGCTGTAGATGTGGTACTATCCTCTGCTGAAATGGGGGTAGGATTAGTGGGAGGTAGGTCTTGCTTGCCAAATAAATCTTCTAAAGTCAGCCAAGGATCAGGTTCAATCGTATCTGATAGTGCTAAATTGGGAGACTGTGCAACTGGAGGTAAGGAAGTGGTAGCATCTCCTGGAGGATTAACAGAGCCTGAGAGTTGTTCTAGAGTTCTCGTCCAAGGTAAATGGGAGCCGCTTTTACCAAAAAAGTATTCCACCGCTGCGTAAATTAAGGCTTGAATCCGGGTTTTTAGAGTCTCATCTTCCTCAAGAGCTTGTCCAAATGGAGGTAAGAAGTTAGCATCATTCCCTGGTAGTTGATTGGTTTGTCCTGGAGGATAAATGGAGGTTGATAGTTGTTGTGGAGTTCTTGCGTGGGATAAATTGGAGTCGTCTTTACCAAAAAAGTATTCCACTGCTGCGTAAATTAACTCTCGAATCCGAGCTTTGAGAGTCTGAGGTTTCTCAAGAGCTTGTCCAGCTGGAGGTAAAAAGTTAGCGTCATTGCCTGGTAGTTGATTGGTTTGTTCCAGAGGATTAACAGGGGTTGAGAGTTGTTGTGGAGTTTCTGCTTGAGATAAATTCGAGTCGTCTTTACCAAAAAAGTATTCCACCGCCGCGTAAATTAACTCTCGAATCCGAGCTTTGAGAGTTTGAGGCTGTTCAGGAGCTGCGCTTGAGTCCCCTGGTGTTCTCAATTGGGTTTGTCTTCTTTGGAACAGTTGATAAGTACGTTCCCGCAGTACAATGACTGCTTCTGTCGCAGACACTAACTGGTTTGATTCTAGTTCAGCAACTTTGCCGTCAAGGAAAGCTAGTGCTTCTGGTGATACTAAGCGGGAAATTATTAGTTGTTCATCCCCTTCTGGTAGCTGAGAACTGGGTTGGGGCTGACCTTGGGGAAATTGAGTTTGCTCCGGTACAATGGTAACATTGCAAGCCAGCTTCGACTCCCCAAAGAGATTCGCTGCGATCGCAACAGGACCAGTTTGTATCCAAGCCATTAACCGCCAGAAAAGTCTCACTGGTAGCAACATACGAGGTTGAGCTAGGCGAATAAGTGGACGGGGAGCCAATTGATTATCTGACGATAGCTCTAGACGCCGCTGACGTAGTAAACCAGCTACTTCCCAGCTAATTTTTGCTGAGAGTTTTTGTTGCTGCTCAAGGGTCAAAACTTCCAAAATTTGGTTATGAGTTGCAACCAGTACTAGACGGCGATTAGATAGCAGAGTTGCTATTCCCTGGATGGGGAATGGGGAATGGGGAATGGGGAATGGGGAATGGGAAATTGTTTCGTTGTCTTCCTTATCTCGCTTGTCTCCGTGTCTCCGTGTCTCCGCGTCTCCGCGTCTCTGCACCTCCCCCATCTCCTCTGGGAGCGAATTGACTGCCTCTAACACTCGCTGAATGGGAGCATCAGCTGCTGGAAGCATTGCCTCTGGCTGAGCTTGGGATTGAGTAAATGAGTTTAGTCGAGCCTTGGTTTTTGATGAGAGTTGGCGTGCTACTGATAGACTAGCTTGAGTCAGCAAGTACAAAGGATAAATCAGGATTTGTACTCCCCAAACGGCTGTAACTTTCACATTCCGTAGCGCCAGATTCGCTTGAGTTGTCAATCGAAGAGATTGCCGATTGAGAAAATTAAATAATCTACTGCGATAAGGACCTTTGGCAGAAGAGGACATGGTTTTTAGGAGGAGGCAGCGGTTGATCTAAAGAAGACAGGAGGCAATACTGCTCGGGTTTTGGGGAAAAGGGGAAGGGTTCAACGGAAAGAAAAAACCTTTAACTCTTACCCTCTCCTGACTCCTTACTTCTGACTCCTGACTCCTTGCCCCAAAGAGGCATTAATAGTTATCCTATAAGAAAGTGTCAATCAACAAGCTGACGAATTTGCGCTACTTGCTTAGTGTAATTTGCCTCATCCATTACAGGTACAAGGTTCTCAAGGGCAATTGGTTCAACTAAATCAATCCATGAGCGACAACCACCGTATTTCTGGTGATAAGGAATCATCAACGGCTGAGGTAACCGATAAGTTCGTAGCAAAAGGATATAGAGAGGCTGACGTGGCTTCCATTGAAAACGCTCCCTAGCAAATTGCTCATTCCAGATATGATAGGGTAGCAAGGCTTCAACAGCTGACTCTTCACTTACTGCCAAAATATCGGTAATTTCAGCCCAGCTACCAATCCGCACCGTTTTTGGATGCCAACCTGAGGTTACAGGTTTTACCTCAGAGGCATACTCAGCTTTAAGTAAGTGAGGTTGTTGATGTTCATAGGTAGGATAGAGCAGCACCTGATTGTAAGTCACTTGAAAGTGCTTACCTTCTTCCCTAATCCCCCCTTTGCGCAACAGCATAATCGTTTTGCCTCTTTCCAAGGCATCAACAGCAATAGCCCATTCCTTCAGTGCGTGTGTGGTGGTTGATGTCATTAGTGCTTGGTTAATTTCTTATATCTTAGGACTCACACATTGACAGGAAATGTACTATGTGATAGTTAATCATAGCTAAAAGCCCTGATTAACTTCTTCGACTGACAGGTTGAGAGCTGCCGCTACTTGCTCCACACTCAACCCCAACGCTAAGAGTCGGGGAATGGCATCACGCCTTTCTTGAGCCTCTTGTTCGGCACGCTTAGCCTCTTGTTGAGCACGTTTTGAGGTTTCCACATAAGTCTCCATCCGTTGCCCATCCGGTCTATACAGTTCTAGTGACCCCTTGGCTGTCTCAAATCGGCAACCGAGCCTAGGACTGATCCAACCTTCCATCTTGCCAATCGCTATCAACTGGTTGTTCTGTTTTAACCACCCCTTGAGTTCATTTGTTGCTGGATTATACAGATAATATTCCTCTACACCATGACGCTCATAGAAGTTAAATTTTGTCTGCATCTCTGTGGATGTGTTGCTCTTGGAGAGGATTTCAAAGACCACAGATGGTGCTATATCTTCTTCTAGGAATTGCTTGTAGGAGCGCCGATCGCCTTTGGGACGACCAAAAACCACCATCACATCCGGTGCCTGACTTTCCAACACTCCTTCCACAGCTTCTACGGGATACCAGAGTAAATCTCCGGCGACAAAAATATTAGGGTCATCAGCGAACAGGGCATCAATACCGCCCTGAATGGTGGTAATTAGACGAAACTGAACGGTATTATCGGACAAAGGTTTACCATCGCTTTCGGGATAGAGCCAATCGGAATCAACGGTGGTTGGTTGAAGTTGCTGAACCATAATATCAGCTTCCACGAGATTTTAGATTTTAGATTGAATCAATACAAGCCCAAGGCTCTTCAGAAACAAGACAGGAGGCAGGAAGGAAGAGGATTTCACCTTGTTTCTTTCATTGTAGCCGTTAGCTCGCCGCCAGCGGAGCTACTTTGAATAAACAAGGCAGTTCAGCAAAAGCCAGTTGGGTTAGTGAGCAGCTATGCTGGTGCCGTAGGCATCACACTGTCTAGTCTTTCTAGGGTCTAGATATAAGAAAGGGTAAGTTAGGATTGAAGCCAACTTCGTAAGATATTGATTACCACTGGAGCAAAGGGTTCCAGTTGACCTTGTTGGGGTTGTGCTAGTTCGTCGATCAACAACTCCAGAACTTCCTTGTCCTCCTCTAGCCCTTGGTTAGGATCACCATAACACTTCCACAATAAAGCGTTGGACAATTGCTTGCATTTTTCGATTAGGGCACGGTTATTTTTTTCACGGTCTCCCAGGTTTAAGACTCGAATCGTAACGATTGATCGCTCGCTCAAACCTTCTACCCGACCACTAATTTTGAATCGAAGTTCTGTTTCGCATTCCGCCATCAGAGGAGTTAGGGGTAGGTATTGGGATTTATGGGCATCACCGCATTGATTAGAGGTATTACAACTGGCGACCATATTTGAAAAGTCGAGTGTGCGTCGAGGATTCAGTTTTTGAGCTTCTACATGCTCATTATGACAAGCATCAATATTTTCGATTCTCTGGCAGCAATAAGCGCAAAGGTAGAACTGTTCTTTGAGAGCATGTTGTCGAATAGTTTGGCGAATGTCTTCAGTCAACTGGTTGTAGCGTCCGTGGGGGTTTGCTCGTTTCCAGGCCGTCAAATCGGACGGTTCAGACCCTTTACTAATGGTTCGCATGACGCAATTTTTGTTTATGGAGCAGTAGTTTTGCCTTGACTAATTCGAGATGATTAGCAGGTAGTTCTTCAGTTAATTTTGCTAGTAGTTGTTGAGCTTGGGCTAGGTTTGAATCTTGTATGGCATCCAGTAGATCGTTAAGCTGGGCATTAATTTTTTCATTGCGGATGCTGGTATCCATGACATCTAATAAGACCGTATTGGCATCTTGCCCATATTGGGAAGGTGGTTTTTCTAATTCACCATTATTTAATGTGTAAACCAAAACATGTTTATAATCGCTGATCACCAAAGGCGAATGGGTAGTAAGCACAAATTGGCAATTTGGGAAAGTTTCAATTAGGCGATTGCACAGGCTACGTTGCCATGAGGGATGTAGGTGCAAGTCTACTTCATCAATCAAGACGATGCCCTCGCCTGCCAAGGGATCCTCTAGGGCGGGGTTCAGCATAGCTAGGCGACGGGCAATATCACCTACAAGAGCCATGAGAGATTTTTCACCCTGAGAAAGTTGGGCTACATTCAAGGTTTCGCCGTTTTTGTCAATTGCCATGTGGAGGCGAGGTTTACGACGAACTCTAAGGTTATCCATATAGGGCATAAATTGACGAATGGCAGTGCGAACTGCAGTTAATTGTCGATCTTTTGCTGAAGCATTGAGTTCGTTTAACAATTGCCATACATCTTGATTTGTCTCAGCAAGGGAACTCAGTCGGTTCAGCACATCTTCAGAAATTCCTGATTCATTTTCGCTATCTTCTCGTTCCCGAAACCATTCAAAAAAGCGGCGAAAGTCAATGCCCTGACTTAAAGAGTTATCGTAACCATCGAGTTGTAAAAAAGTATGTTTAGTCCTAATTTTTAGTGGAATATCAAGTACGACGCGCTCGGTGGGATAAAACGCAATGAGGGGTAGGCTGGTTTGTTCGTTGTGAGAGAGGGCATTACGGTAGCGACTGGCTAGTTTGGTGCAGTCATTGAGGTGGCTATTGTATCGGGCTTTACGCCCCTTTCTGGTTTTGGCTACAGTCCACTGAAAGTGTTTGCTAATTTCGTGCTTATTAAGATTGGCTGTTATTCCAAGAGAATCATTGATGTCTATCTCGATAGCAGCAGAGGTGGCGGTATTAAGGATGGCATTTTCAAGAATGGGGTTACCGCTACCTTTTTCTGTGCGTAAGCGTGCCGTAAACCAACTGAGGGAAGTGGCTAAAGCTTGCAGCACAGAGGTTTTACCAGTCCCATTGTTACCAACAAAGACTGTGATATTGCTGGGATTTTGCTTAGTTGGCGCTAAGGAAATTTCCAGGTTTTCAAATAACCCAATATTATTTAAGATGGCTCGTTGAATTTCCATAAATGTAAGTTTTACTAAAGCCTCCAGTTCCCAAGATTTGGATAATTCTAAATTCTACATTTGCCTTTATCGCCAAGCCCTACTTAAATCCCAACAATAACCCAATCCCACCAATTGCTACCAAAACTCCCAAAATTGCTCTGAGACTCACTACTTCCCCCATCCAAGCCACAATCGGTAGCACAAATAAAGGACTAGTTGCTAAGAGGGTTTGAGCAATGCCAGCAGCAGTGAATTTAAAAGCTGTTTGTTGTAGCCAGATTGCCAGATAGGTTCCAATAAAAGCAGCAAGGAAAATAGCTACCAGTGCTTTTTTTGATGGTAAAGATTTTAGTTGAAAACCAACCTGCTGCCGGAACAATCCTGTTAGAAGCAGCAGAATCACTACCCCACCACTCAAACGCAAGAGGGTAGAAAAAAGAGGACTAATCGTTGTTTGAGCGAGTGCTGCTCGTGAAAGTACTGCACCACTAGCTTGAGCGAGTGCTGCGAGGATGCCGAAACCAATACCTCTGAACAGCTGCTCATGTTTTACTGTTGAACTGGGTACTCGCTCCGTAACAACCCAAGCAATACCGATAACTGTGACAAAAATGCCACACCAAGCACCGATAGTTAGCTGTTCTTGCAAAAAAATCAACGCGATAATTGCAACTAAGGGAGGTGCTAAGGTTTCCATAAGTAAGGCGCGGCGGGCTCCCAGGTAATTTATAGCAGCAAAATAAGCCGTATCTCCCAAGGCAATACCAATCACTCCACTAAGCAATAGCAGTCCACAGGCGCTAAGATTAACTAGTTGTAGTTGTTCATTGCTAAGAGCAAGAGTGAGAATAATCAGAGCGATCGCAATTACTCCTTTGAACAAATTTAGTTCTAGAGGAGGGTAAGAATGCCCCAAACGCCCATAAACTAAGGTAGCCACTGTCCACAAAAATGCTCCACCTAAAGCCGCCAGTTCCCCTGGCAAATCTGTAATCCAGAAATTGAGCAAATTTACTAAAAACATGCAACTATAGCATTTCTATGTACAATTGGGAATTGAGTAGGAGATTTTTCAAATTATTGTAGGATTGCTGTTTGATTAAGCAGTTTTTTTATTAATTTTCAGGGTATTCTTGCCAAGATTGATCTAATTCGTTTGCTTGTGACATATCTATCCCTGGTTGTAGATTTTTTTCTAAATAATCTATCCTTTTTCGTTGACTGGATATTCTTTCAATATTTTCTGTTAACTTATTTTCTAATTCTATAATTTTCTTTTTTTGATTGGATATTTTCCATTCTCTCCTAGTTATGGTTGGCATTGATACTAATAAACCAACCACAAACCCGACGGTAAGGGTCAGTAATAGTACCAAGGCCAATGACTCCTCTAATCGCCAAAGCCCAAAAACTATCTCTATGGGTACAGCATTCTGGAGGGCAAATACTATGGCTAATAGGGCGATAATCAAAGCTAAAATCAAAAACAGTCTCATAGAAAAAATTCCTTTAAGGCTACAAAATTATCTCAACCTAACACCTGACACCTAACACCTAATAGCTAGCACCTAACACCTAGTCATTGATTTTAGGTTAAAATCTAGAGAAAACAAGGGAAACAATTAACACTTGCCTACAAGATATTCAAAAGAGAGGTCTTTGATGTCTAACCAACCAGAAGTCCTGAAGCAGAGTGAATTACTCAATCGGCTGGTATTGGATCGTCATACAGCAGAAGAAGTAGGTCGTGTGGTACAACTCTTGTTAGACCCTCCAGATAACCGCGTAGTGGCTTTAACCTGTAAGTCTGGATTCCTTGGCAGCAAAAAACAATCATTTACTTGGGCGCAAATTGAGACTATTGGTACCGACAGTATTATGATCGACGTTAGCCCAGAAGAAACCCCAACAGAAAACAAAGAATCTTGGGATGTGCTAATCGGTCACGAAGTTTGGACAGATGCGGGTAACAAAGTAGGTAAGCTAGCAGATTATCTACTCAACCCCAAAACTGGTGATGTGATCAATTATCTCTTCTCTTCCAATGGTTGGCGCGGAATGGTAGATGGATTATACCTACTCCCGCCTGCCGCAATTTCCAGCATTGGCAGTAAGCGCATTATTACTCTCGAACGCCTGATCCAAAATAGTGAGTGCTACAGTGAAGGATTAAATAAAAAAATTAGTCAAGTTGCAGATTTGATTAAGGAAGACTATGAGAAAACTTTGAAGCATGTGGAGACGGTACGGCAATTACCGCAGAATGTTGCTGAACAGGTCAAAGATACAACTAAAGTAGTAACTGATACCGTTAAAGAAAAAGTCTCTGAAGTGAAAACACAGTTACAGGATGATTCTGAACCTGTGATGACTAATGACAAAAAAGCTGCTAAGCTCGATATTGACTCACAATCAACTACCCCATCCCCAGACAAGCATTAAACTTAAAAAGCCCCTACTTGGGGCAAGTAGGGGGGAGATTTTTCACACACATTTACTTATCATTCACAGGGGCAACTTTTACGCAATAAGCTTATCGGAGACAGGCAAGATGCCTGTTCCACAAAAAGCTGATGATTGAATTTGGTGCAAATTATACTAAATCCGGTTTAGCTACCCCAGTTTTCGTGAGGGTAAGGCAGAGGGCTCCAAGGCAGAGGACAGAAGGGAAAGAGGGCTTAAGCCAAACCGGGTGTTTGAAATGCGGATTTGGTATTAGATGCGTTGCGAGCTTACCATCCTTTGACACTCCCTACTCCCTACTCACAAAAAAGAGCGATCGCACCTTGAAAATATAAATATATCGATAGCGATCGCTAATTAAGGAAATTGTTATCAGTTGTTGCTTAAATATCCTGTTCGCTTAACTCACGAGTTATATGGTCAAAAGGCTGATCAACAAAGGAAGTATCCTCCACTCCAGCTTCTGTGACCATGCTTTTCACCATATCCTTCATAATCTGGACACCACGAACTGTTGGGCTAATTGGCACTCCTAAGGAGTTGTAAGTTTCCCGTAAACCTTGCAAAACTCGCTCATCTAGCACATCCATATCACCTGCAACCAAAGCATAGCTAGCATAGCGCAAGTAATAGTCCATATCCCGCAAGCAAGCTGCATAGCGACGAGTTGTGTAGGCATAACCACCGGGACGCAGCAGTTCCGGTGCTTCGTCAAACAATTGTAACCCAGCCTGCTTGACTATTGATGCGGCATTAGCGTTGATTGTAGTTGCTGCTACGACCCTTGCTGTGCCAGTTTGAAAGTAGGACTTGAGTGAGTCCATTGCATTGCGGTCTAGGTAACGACCTATACCGTCATAATTCTTAATCAGGTTTGTGATTACATCCCGCATTCAATTTTTCTCCCAACAACAAATCTGCATATCCGTATTTATTAATCATCACATAGGCTTGGCACACCTAAGTGTCAATTATCTAGACAACTTAAGATAGAACGCCACGATGCTGGTGTTCTATTTTAAGCCTAGGACTGTGTTAATTTTGTTACATTTTGCAATTGTTATCAGTAAAGGTTGAGCAATCAAGTCCATTTTGTATTCAAAAATACAAAATTTACTACTTCCTATCCCTAGGATGAGTCAGGCATCAAGTAACCTAGCCTCCAAAAAAGCGTTTACCGAGCTGGGAATCCCAGTTATCGTTAGCGTTAGTGCAGGAGACGTTCTTCTGGTTACTACCGCTTTGCTGAGGCTAATGTGCCATAGTTAAGCGGAAATAAGTTGAGGAGATGCGATCGCATTCTCCTAGTGTCACACTTGATCGAGTTATCCGCTATCGAGCCATATCTTTCAATTATCTGTCCACTTTGTATACAATCTTTAAGTTGACAAAAGGAGTAATTTATGCCTGAAACCCCACAAGAGGTCTTGAAGATGATTCAAGACGAAAACATTAAAATTATTGACCTCAAGTTTATTGACATGCCAGGCATCTGGCAGCACTGCTCTTTCTATTTTGATCAAATTGACGAAAGTTCTTTTGTTGATGGCGTCGCCTTTGATGGCTCGAGTATTCGGGGTTGGAAAGCAATTAACGAATCTGACATGTCAATGGTGCCTGATCCTAAAACTGCTTGGATCGACCCATTCATGAAAGAAAAAACCTTGAGCATGATCTGTAGCATCAAGGAGCCACGCACAGGTGAATGGTATAGTCGTGACCCTCGTAGCATTGCTCAAAAGGCACTTGACTTCCTGAGTGCTTCAGGAATTGGGGATGTTGCCTTTTTTGGTCCAGAAGCAGAGTTCTTTATTTTTGAGGATGTCCGCTTTGACCAAACGGAAAACAAGGGCTTCTATTATGTAGATAGTGTTGAGGGTCGTTGGAATTCAGGTCGGGAAGAAGCTGGGGGCAACCTGGGATATAAACCTCGCTACAAGGAAGGTTATTTCCCTGTCTCGCCAACAGACACGCTGCAAGACATGCGTACCGAAATGCTGCTGACTATGGGAGAGTGCAACGTACCCATTGAAAAACACCACCATGAAGTGGCTACAGGTGGACAGAATGAGTTGGGTATTCGCTTTGCTCCGATCATTGAAGCAGCTGACAATCTGATGATCTACAAATATGTCATCAAAAACGTTGCCAAGAAATATGGCAAAAGCGCTACCTTTATGCCTAAGCCACTATTTAATGATAATGGTTCGGGGATGCATACCCACCAGTCAATCTGGAAAGATGGGAAACCTCTGTTCTGGGGTGATGGCTACGCCAATCTAAGTAAGATGGCACTTAATTACATTGGTGGTTTGCTCAAACATGCTCCGGCACTGTTAGCTTTCACTAATCCCAGTGTAAACTCCTACAAGCGCTTGGTCCCTGGTTTTGAAGCTCCGGTGAACTTAGCCTACTCCCAGGGTAATCGGTCGGCGTCGATCCGGATACCCCTGTCTGGTCCCAATCCCAAGGCTAAACGGTTAGAATTCCGTTGTCCTGATGCTACTTGTAACCCATATCTGGCATTTGCTGCTATGCTTTGTGCTGGTATTGATGGGATTAAGAACGAGATTGATCCTGGTGCATCCCTAGATGTGGATATCTATGATCTCTCTCCAGAGGAATTGAGCAAAATTCCTTCAACTCCTGGTTCTTTGGATGCAGCTCTAGAGAATTTACAAAATGATCATGCTTTCTTAACTGATTCAGGTGTTTTCACTAAAGACTTCGTGGAAAACTGGATTGAGTACAAAATAGATAACGAGATTAACCCCATGCGGCTAAGACCTCATCCTTATGAGTTCTCTCTCTACTACGATGCCTAGTTTGAGTTGACTCATCCCCATCCCTTTTCGGGTGGGGATTTCTTGTTATTAGTTGTTAGTTTTAGCCTCAATTCTAATATGAAATACCTAAATGTTTGCTACAAATGATTGATACTGCACAAAAGACAGAAGTATTCATGTGTAGCGCTGTTTTTTCTATTTCATATAAATTCTAAATTCTACATTCTAAATTCTACATTCTACATTCCCCCATCTCCCCATTCCTCAGCTGTTCCATACTTTTGCAATTTCTGACAACGTTTTATATACAGCATTGCTGCTTTATCTTGAGGATTTCTTTGCCAAACACCCTCAAATATCTGCTCAGCTGCTGCAAATTGTTGATTATGATAAAGGAAGACAGCTTCTTCAAACCTAGTCTTAGTGTTCATCTTTAACTCTTTGATACTTTCAAGGTCACCATTGCAAATTTCAAAAATAGCAACAGCTGAATTTTTCCCCTTAACCTTGACTTGATCTAAAAATCTGTAACTGTAGTTTGGGAAATTATTCAGTTCAGAGAGAGTTTGTTCGCTAATGATAATCCCTGCTCCATAAAGCTTAGTTAAGCCTTCTAAACGAGAGGCCAAATTAACAGCATCGGAGATTACCGTACTTTCCATACGCTCTTGTTCACCAATCGTACCCAGCATTAAACTACCAGTATGCAAGCCAATGCCAATCGCGATGGGGACGTAACCGCTATTTTGCCGATACTGATTGTAGAGAGCCACTTGTTCTTGCATCGTAATTGCACCTTGGACAGCATCATCTGCTGATTTAGGAAACAGTGCCATAATGGCATCCCCAATGTATTTATCAATGAAGCCATTGTGAGCGCGGATTGCTGGACTAACTTGGGAGAGATAGCTGTTAATAAAATTGAAGTTTTCTTGAGGAGACATGCCTTCAGAAAGGGTGGTAAAAGAGCGGATATCTGCAAACAGAATCGTCATCTCTTGTTGCACATGATCCCCTAACTTCACCTCAATAATGCTTTCGTGTCCCAGGAAGTGAAGAAAGTCATGAGGTACGAAGCGACCATAGGCTGCATTAATTTTAGCAAGGCGCATATGAGTTTTAATACGCGCTAACAATTCATTTTTATTAAATGGTTTAGATAGATAGTCATTGGCTCCTGAATTAAATCCTTCCACCAAATCAGAAACCTGATTTTTTGCTGTTAACATGACAATAGGGAGTTCACTAGGTAGGAACTGCTCACGGAGTTTTTCAGAAACTTCATAGCCAGTCATGCGGGGCATCATTACATCTAGTAAAATTAAGTCAGGCTCGAACCCCTGCTCAATAATTGCTAAAGCTTCCGTGCCGCTGGCAGCTTGGGTGATGGCGTAGTTTTCTAGAGAAAGATTATTACTAAGAACCTGGAGATTGATTGGTTCATCATCAACAATCAAGATTTGGAAATCTCCGCTATCAGAGGTTAAGGCTTGAGTCTGAATTGAGGTTTCACCAGTTAATACTGGCGTTTTGGTTATTGAAGCAATAGGCGATGATTCTGAAGAACTCTTAACCTGCTCCTGAGATACTGGCAAGGTAAATTTAAATTGGGAACCTTGACCAACGGTTGATTCCACATTAATTGCACCACCGTGTAATTCTACCAGCTGTTTAGTAACAGCTAAACCCAAACCTGTACCACCATATTTCCTGGCAGTGGAACCGTCTGCTTGTTCAAAAGATTCAAAAATTCTCTCTAATTTATCTGCTGGGATACCAATACCCGTATCAGCGACGGTGATTTCTAACATGCCTGATTTTTTATCCCCAGCTACTAATTGTGCTGCTACTTCTATAGTCCCAGATTCTGTAAATTTAATGGCATTGCCAATTAAGTTGTAGAAAATTTGTTGTAGGCGATTTTCATCAGCAGCTACTAAAGGAATATTGGAGCTGATGGAGTTAACCAACTGCAAAGATTTTTTCCCAATTAGGGATTGGGAAAGGGAGAGAATAACATCAACAATTTCTCTTACTCCTACTGGTTTGATTTGTAACTCCAGGTGTTGATGCCTGAGTTTGGAAAAATCGAGGATGTCGTTAACTAGGGTAGCCAGTCTTTTGCCACTAGAAGCAATCATCACCAAATTAGCTTTGGTCTTTTCTGGCAATTCTCCAGTGACACCGTCAATTAAAGATTCAGCAATACCGATAATTCCATTGAGGGGAGTGCGGAGTTCGTGGGAAGTATTGGCTAAAAATTCATCTTTGAGTTGAGCCAAACGCTGCAATTCTTTATTCTTGGCTTCTAGGTCAGTAAATGACTCTTGTAACTGCAGAGCCATCCGGTTAAAAGCACCTGCTAACACACCAAGCTCATCGGAACGTTCTAGATTAACATAGGAGTCAAATTGTCCTTCGGAAAGAGCAGTTGCTGCTTCCTTGAGTCGGAGGATGGGTTGGACAATCCAACGGGAAGTGAGAATTCCTACCCCAGTTGCCAGTAGTAATGCCAGTAAACAGAGCCAAATGGTAGTGCGGGTGTTGGCATTAATTTGTCCCATAAAATCTACTTCTGGGACAACTACGACAATTAACCAATCTAGACCAAACTTATCTTGAAAAGGCTGCACCTGTACGAATTGTCGTTGACCTTCTCTAGTAAATTCTAGTTGTTGTAAACCTTGAATTTGTTGACTTTGCTGAAATTTAGTAGTTAAATATTGAGTCGTCGCTTTAGTTAAACTATTGCTACTGTCAATCGCTGGAACTCGCTCTGCTCCATATTCCTTTTGGATAGTCCGAAATGGCTTCTCTCCTGTAGAAGTTGCCACCAGCATGCCTGAGCGCTCAATAATAAAAACCTGTCCAGTTTTACCAACTTTGAGACTGCGCAAAAATTCACCAATTTGTGATAGATTAATATTAGTCAGGAGTACTCCCTGTAATTTATCCTGTTTATCGTAGAAAGGCATAGATGCACCGAGATAGGCAGTTATGCCAGCTGTATTGGGATAGATTTCACTCCAAATTGGTTGACGTGCAGCTACAGCAGCTTGATACCAAGGGCGGGTGCGCGGATCAAATTTGATGCTACGTAATATTTCCTGGCGTTCCCCCAATTTATTAGTAGCGTAAGTATGAAAAATATGGTCGCTAGCCTGAGTGGAAACTCTCAGAGTCAGTGTACCGTCATCAAACCTTTCTGCTCCCAAGTTATCTTTGTTCTCTAACCCTAATCCAGCAAAGGTTAAAATATCAAATATCTGAATTTGTTGCCAAAAGTGACGCTCTAGTCTGGGTATATCTTGTAAGTTCAATTGACCATTACTAATAGCAGCAGCGTTACTTTGATTAACTTGATGAGGCACTGTAAGATAAACTTGCAGATTTTGCTCAACACGAGCATTCACTTCTTGCAGTAGTTGAGTTGCCACTTCATTAACAGCCCTTTGTCCGTTTCTAAAAGAAAGATACCCCACAACCCCCACTGCTCCAAAAATTTGGAGGACAAAAGGCACTACCAGGATAATATGCAAGGGAATTTTGCCAGAAACCTGATAGATTGAGCGCGTTAGAGACTTGAGCAACATAGTGGGGTATACAGAAGAGCAACCTAAGGAACTTCGTCAATATTGAGCCTTCTGTTTTTGCACAACCGTTTTCCTGAGCCTAGAGTAGCCATCACCCAACAAAAACTGATAATACCTAGACTATAGGTATAACCTAAGATAGACAAGGAAAGGGGGAAATTCTTAATTTCTAGTTCGCCTTCCGCTCAATATTGTCCGGAAAATTTCTTTTGAGAGCGAATAGGTTAGTAGATTTTGCAACTACTCAATACCATGTCAGATTTACCACAACCTCAAAAGCCCGATGAGCCCTTGTCACCGTGGCAGTCGATTTGTTTGGTTGTGTCTTTATTTATCCTTGCTATGATCTTTGCCATTGCCTTTAGCTAAGATTCCTCATGATTCTGAGAAAAGTTATATAACTACAATTGCTTAACCTCTTTTTTGCTTAATCCTGTGTATTTTGCTATGTCCGAATTAGCAAACCCTGCCAGCTTTATCTTCTTGACAACTTCCTTTATTAGACTTATGTGTTAACGGATGGTATGTATTATAAGCCATAGAATCTCTTATATCATGTCAGCATAATTGCCCATAATAAAGACTTCTCCACCTCTGGTACGTTAGTCCTAACTATGGGTCTTCAACCTGACATGATATTATGCTGTTTTAAAAAAGCGAATGATTTCCCGGACGTGATCTAGGAATTGGCTATCTATAGTCAGCTGAGAAATAGCTTGTTGAGCCTCACGAGCCAGACGCTGATGCTCGGCTTCATTCCTTGCTACTAGTTGCTCGACAGAGGCTTGAAGATTAGCTAAATCTTGGCGAGTTTTTTCTGAGTACTGCTGCTGGGTAGCTACTAAAGAGTCAGGATTTCCAAGGTCTATTTGCTTACTCAAATCTTTGACAGTATTTTCCAGGGTATCAAAGCGTGATCGCAACTCGACAATATTTTCACGGGGATACTTAAATTCTTGCCGAATCATCGTTAACCTTGCCGCTAAATACTCATAAAATCTTACTGCTGGACGCAGGGCAGTTAATAATAAAGCTGCGCCGGAACTAATGTAACCAACAGCACTGATGCCAGTAGCTGCTAGAGTGTAAAGACCAGCAGCTGAGAAGAGATGCAGAGCTATTGCCACAATTAGCGATCGCTTTGATAAAGTTTTTACATAGTTGATTTGCTTAGCATCAACAGCAATCCCTTGTTTACTAGAAGCCGATGCTTCTGCTAAAACTTCCCTAGCTTCTAAGTGGACATTCCAAGGTACTGTCACAATCACTAACAACCACCAAAAACTCAAGATCGCAATTACCCAATCCAGGAAATGACCAGCACTAATGTGTAACCATTGCAATAAACCAAATATCAGTAGTGTCAGAAGTCCTAAACTAGCACTCAAACCGATGAAACTAGACATAATCCCAATTGCCTCCAACTGTTAAAACCTTGCCTCTATCATGGTTTGGTGTTAGAGCAATCACCCAAAGGATTGTGCTAGTTTTACGAGTTTCACACTCCTTTGGAGTGAGGGTGTAGGGTATCGATTGTGGAACTGGCATCTTGCCAGTTGCCCCAATGAGAAACGCTATATCATGATTCCAAAGGAAGCTGAATATCTTCTAAAAAGATTCTCCCTTCTTCTTTTTGACTTTTACGCGATTTTTCAATAATGTTGATGAACTTGGGATTAATACTCAGCCGAGCGAAATAGCTGCTGAATTTCAGTTTGGCGGAAAATCTCCAGTACTGGACGAGGCTTACCTACCCCGTATTCTACTAGTGCATATTGATAGACTCCAGTAAAATCTTCTGGAGGATGATATGGATCCAGATTGAGTTGCTTGAGCAGCTTGATAACCCGTTCATTACGGCTAAGGCTCTCCTTCGCTGAGTCGAAGAGCAGATTTATCAGATTATCCAAACCAAACAACTGCTTTCTCCCAAAGCTTCCCTCTATCTATCATGACCCAACTTGTTTCTGGTGTCTGCTGACAATTTCAAAAGTGCCATGACACACCTACAATTTTAGTCATGTCACGCCACTTTGTGAGAGTGTCGGGAGTATATCACATAAATTTAAGCATAATGCCCAAGAAGCAAAAATTCCCTCACTTAATAGGTTCCAAATGGACAGCTCAGCAGCAAACTTGGGGCTGGCGACATTTCCAGGTGATTAATCGCAAAAACCAGGGTAAGTGGGTATTTGCGGAAATGGTTGCTTCGTGTGATCCCAATGTCCGTTTTTGGCTGAATGCTCAACAGCTCAAGGATCGCGCCTTATGGCAACCTGGTTGGAAGTCTCTAGCAGAAATTGCCCAAATGGAGAGGGAGTAGAGAGTAGCTCATAAAGATGAATAAATATAGCAAAAGGAGTAAGGTTGATTATTGGTATTTTTCCAAGCTGAAGACTTCCCTCATTCCCAATTTGGATAGCAGAAGCGATCGCATAATCTTGTAGGGAAGGGCTGTGAGGGCGCACATCGGTCATTGGTGTCAACTTAAGCTGGGGAATGTAGGGTTGAAAGCTATGCCAGCCAATTCTTTCAGACTCGTGCAGCAAGCCCTAAAAATGTAGGTTGGGTTGTAGCTTGCTTCCGCGTAGCGGTACGATAGTGAAAGCCAACATTCGTGTTACTGGCGTTGGGTTACTCTACGAGAAAGCTTACGCCTACGTTCCTCTTCCCCAGCTTATCTTTGAACCGAGCAGTATGGCAATCAAGCCTTTCTTTCCCCGATGAAAACGCTATAAAAGAGGGCGAATATTGTTTTTGTAGTCAAGCTCATCTAAGCCATCCCCCACATAGGCGGTTGCCGGATCAATAGCTTTTTCCAAGGCATCAATACGTTGAGGAGTTCCTGGATGAGTACTTAAAAAAGCTGGTACAGAGCCTCCAGCTTTGAGGAGCTTTTTCATAAAGCTCACCATTCCATAGGGAGCATAGCCTGCTCTTGTTAAGTTTTCCAATCCCAATATATCTGCCTCGAATTCGTGCTTACGGCTTTTAGGACGTCGCAAAGCTAATTCTACACCTAGCTGAATTGCTACATTTCTATCTAGACCAGCAACTGCTGTTACGCCATTAGCGATCGCGGCTTCCCTCATTTGATTGATTGAATGACGTGCGACAATATGAGCAATCTCATGAGCTACCACACTGGCTAGCTCAGCTTCATTATCTGCTTCTTTGAGCAAACCAGTATTAAGGTAAACATAGCCTCCCATCGTGGCAAAAGCATTAACACTGTCATTATTGACTACCTGAAATGTATAGGGAATCTCAGGTCTTTCGCTAACTTCTGCTAGTCGCTCACCAATTTGCCTGACGTAGCGATTAATTTGATCATTGCGATAGAGTCGGATCTCTCGCCTTACTAATTGCTGATTAATCTGCTTACCCAGCTGAACTTCTTGGTTATCAGAAATATTAGACAACTGAATAATTTGAATTCCACGTAGAAGTAACTCAAATAAGGGTATGCCTTGGCTAACCTGGGGTGTTGCCACCACCAGACTTACTGCCATAAACAAGGACATTAAAGGATATAACAAAAGACGGCGATAACGGCGAGAGAGTGAGGAAAACGGATTTAACATAGCTGATATGATGAGGATACTTCTATTCAATAAGTTCAGTTTGGCAGATGCGCATGATACCAAATCTAGTGGACTGACACTCCGCAAAACGATTACCACCATTTTAGGTGTAGGTTGGGTTGAGGAACGAAACCCAACACAGTGTACTGGGCTTGTTGGGTTTCGCTATTGCTCTACCTAACCTACCGTTTTAGTCGTGCCATGCCACTAGTGGAATGACACACCTAACATGATGCAACAGATGTAGATGTAGGTTGGGTTTAGGTTAGAAAGGTAGACGTTATTTAATGATTTTAAGTTGCCAAAATCTTGGTAGTGGGTGCAAACATCTTGCTCCCTGATATTACAGCAAGCAGGCAAGATGCCCGCACTACTTTCTTTACAAAAATGAAATTCTCCCGCTCTCTTAGATGCGTCAAAACTTATTCCAATACCCTAGTTTGACTTTTCTTTACTTGTGCCAACAACTGTTCGCTAGTGCGTGCTGGGGGTTTACAATTGAGTCCCTGACAGACTAAACCTACTGTATCCTCTGGCAGCTTGGTTTCTACTTTATAGGCACTAGTAGGAAAGTATTGGCTAATTAAGGTAGTTACTTGGTCAACAGTAGAGCGAATTAGGGTAGAGTTACGATACCAATCTAGGGCAGTAAATAAACTCGGACAAGCTTGAGGAGATTGGTTCATCACGCTGCTGAAAGCTTGTAGAGCTTGCTCTGCTCTATCGAGATATTGTAAATCTTCTGTGAGTAAAGCCAGCCTTACCAAATTCGCGATCGCAACTCCATTGGCAGAAGGTGTAGCATGGTCCATATAGCTACGCTCCCGCACTAATAAGTCATCACTACTATCACTAGCGGTGTTATAGTATCCTCCTAATTCCACACTCCAGAGGAATTCATCAAACTCTTCTTGTACTTTGATTGCCTTCTCTAACCAGAGGTTAGTAGTTAGGGATGGTTGCAATTCTGCCCCACTCCCTAAACTCAAACTGGCTTGATGCAAATCTAGCAAGGCTTTGATAAATAAAGCATAATCTTCAGATTGAGCTAGTACTGATGGTTGACCATTGTAGTTGAGACGGTGGAAGCGCTCCTCTACCCATTGATGTTCCAAGATAAAGTTGGCAGCACCTATTGCTAATTGCCAATATTCTGGCTGAATGAATATTGTGTAAGCTTTGGCTAAACCGGAAATCATCAAGCTATTCCAGGCTACAATCATTTTAGTATCTGTTACTGGTGGAATGCGACCAGACCAGTTACCAGTCTTTGCCTCCTGATTATTCCGAGCTGGAGGAAAGGTTACTAATGTATCAGGTGAGGAACCATAGCGAGCCTCAAACAGTTTAGCCAAGGCTGTTTCTAAGCTATCACTCAACTCCTTAGAGTGGCGGCGCTGTAAGACGTTGTGACTTTCAAAATTACCCTCTGCGGTAACAGTAAATTGCTCTTGTAACTCTGTTAATTCTGAAGGGGTGAGGAGTTGTTCGAGTTGGTTATAGTGCCAGATATAAAACTCCCCTTCCTCCGGCTCAGCAGCAGTGGGGCTAGTAAAGTTGTCCGCATCCTGAGCAGCATAGAAGAAGCCTTGGGGAGAAGTCATTTCCCGCTTCAACCATTGGCAAGTACCTGCGATAGCTCTAGCAAAGACTGGTTTTTGGCTTCCTGCACTCCACAAATCTGCCAGGTATTCGAGAATCTGCCCATTATCATAGAGCATCTTTTCAAAGTGAGGCACTGTCCAGGTAGCGTCAACAGTGTAGCGATGAAAGCCACCAGCAACATGATCGTAAATGCCACCCATTGCCAAATCTAATCCCCGCTGGGTGCAAGCCTGGTGAGCCTGATATTCAGCAGCAACATCAAAGCGAGTACTCCGCAGTGCTAGGGAACTATAAGGAATCATCGGGAAACTTGGACCAGGACTTACACTACTAATTACACGAGTATTTGCCTCCAGACCAAGCCTTAACAAATCATCACTCAGCTGCTGTGCTCCTGATAACACTGCTGCTTGCTGGAGATACCCCATAATCTCTTCCTTGAAAGCTTGTAACTTGCCTTTCTCCACATCATAGAAGCGGCGAATCGATTGCAGTAATTGCAAAAAGCCTGGACGTCCATAGCGGGGTTCTACGGGGAAGTAAGTGCCACCGTAAAATGGTACTCGGTCATCAGGAGAAAGGAAAATATTGAGAGGCCAACCTCCTTGACCAGTCATCATCTGCAATGCTTGCATATAAATACTATCAATATCTGGTCGTTCTTCCCTGTCTACCTTAATAGGTAAGAAATTGGCATTCATAAACTGAGCGATCGCATCATTAGAAAACGCTTCCCCTTCCATTACTGTGCACCAATGGCAGCTAGAGTAACCAATTGAGAGGAAAATCGGCTTATCTTCCCTCTTTGCCGTTTCTAATGCTTCATCACACCAGGGCCACCAATCGATAGGATTTTCAGCATGCTTATATAGATAGAGGCTTTGTGATTGGACAAGGCGATTAGTCATTGCAGCTGAAAAAATATCTAGGCTTACTGGCTTTCAGTTTATCGTGAGTTAGGAATTTGGTTGTGGACGCAATTCGTTAAGCGCCATTTCTTTTTTCAGATTGTCTACTTTTTCAGCAATCTTCCCTTGGCGTTGTGGTAAAAAATCTTTGGTAAGCTTGGAAAATTTATAATGTCCACTCATAACAAGCCTTATACCTTGGATAAAACAAAAAGTCTTTTCTTTATCGCTCTGTTACCGCCTTCGGAATTTCAGAACCATGCTAATGAGATTAAACAGTACTTTGCTCAAACCTACAATAGCCAAGGTGCTCAGAAGTCACCACCTCACATTACCCTACAACCTCCCTTTGAATGGAGCCGGGATAATTTACCAGTTCTAGAACAATCCCTGAGCACTTTTGGCGAGGCACGTCTACCAATCCCAGTAACATTGAACGGGTTTGGTGCTTTTGCGCCTAAGGTAATCTATATTAAAGTCCTCAAAACGCCAGAACTGCTGAGTTTGCAAGCAGAGCTGATGGCATACCTGGAGAAATCCTTAGGAATTGTTCACGAGGTTTCTAAAAGCCGTCCCTTTACACCTCATCTAACTGTCGCCTTTCGAGACTTGACTAAGAAGAACTTCCAACTAGCTTGGCCAGAATTTGAGCATCGACAGTTGGAATATAAGTTTACTGGATCTGAGCTAGCGCTACTAATTCATGATGGTACACAGTGGCAGATTTATGATTCATTTCCCTTGGCAGTAAGAAGCTAAGCTGTTGTGCAGTAAGATAGATGTTACCTGGATCAAACTATCCCATGTCTCTCTCATCTCCATCTCAAACAACCACGGTTAAAATAACACTTTCTCAAGACCGAAAAACAATACTAGAAAAAGCTGCAACTCTTGAAGGTCTGAGTTTAAGTGAATATCTCCTCAAAATTGCTATCGAGATCGCCGAACAATCTTTGCGACAAACTGAATCAATAACACTCTCTGAAAAAGACTGGGATATTGTCACGTCTGCAATTGCCGATCCTCCCGAACTCAATGAAGCCTTGAAAACAGCCATTACTCGTTACAAAAAACAACATCCAGAATAATAAATGGAATGGATTATTTGTTCAATTGAAGATTCCCGAGCAATTCGAGATCGTTTTGATTGTGGAATCCCCGCATTAAACGAATATTTGCAAAAATATGCCAAACAAAACCACAAAAAAGGGATTGCAAAAACTTGGGTTGTCCTTTCCCCATCTGAGGCAAGTGAAGTAGTCGGCTATTATTCAATTAGTATGGCTGAATTAAAACGAGAATCGCTACCGACACAATTAATCAAAGGCTTACCTCGCTATCCCATTCCCGTCATGCGCATTGGTAAATTAGCCGTCACTGAAACAATGCAAGGCAAACGCTTAGGAGAAACTTTATTAGTGGATGCTTTTGCTAAAGCGATCCGTTTATCAGAAGACATTGGCGTATTTGGCGTTACTGTTGATGCCTTAAATAATGCAGCACAATCATTTTATCTCAAGTACGGATTTATTCCGTTAGAAGATAATAAATTTTCGCTTTTTATAGCCCTGAAAAAAATTAAGGAGTTTTTCTAAATAATATGACTTCAGAAAATATACCTTCAGATAAAGTAACATCTCAAAATCCTTGGTGGATTATTCCCACGCTCTATTTTGCCGAAGGACTGCCTTACATTCTTATTAATAGTGTTTCGGTGATTATTTACAAAAGGATGGGTATTGACAATGCTCAAATTGCCTTTTGGACGAGCCTACTTTACCTACCTTGGGTAATCAAAATGCTCTGGGGACCTTTTGTCGATATTTACTCCACCAAACGAAATTGGGTGATTTACATGCAAATCGCCATGATGTTTTGTTTGGGAGCTGCAGCTTTCTCTTTACAGCTGCCCAATTTCTTTTTTATCTCTTTGTTTATCTTTACCATTGGTGCCTTTATTTCCGCAACCCATGATATTGCCATTGATGGCTTTTATATGCTGGCCTTAAGTCCAGAACAACAAGCCTTTTATGCGGGAATTCGCTCAGTTTTTTATCGCATGGCCGTTATTTTCGGTACAGGAGGACTAGTAGTTCTTGCCGGTCAGTTGGAAGAAAATATAAACAATATTCCTTTAAGCTGGTCAATTACCCTCGCCATTGCTGCGGTCATTTTTGGCATCATTTTTGTCTACCATCGCTTCATTTTACCGTTTCCAGATAGTGATGCTAGAGGTCAAAGAACCCAAGAGCGTGACCAAATTCCTTTTGTAACAATTATCTCATCATATTTTCAACAACCGAAAATTCCGGCTATCTTAGCTTTTATCTTATTATACCGATTTGGAGAAGCTATGCTGGTTAAGTTGGCGAATCCATTTTTGTTAGATGCCAGAGCTGAAGGTGGATTAGGATTAACTACTTCTGATGTGGGGTTAGTATATGGTACTTTTGGGGTAATTTCGTTAATTATTGGTGGCATTATTGGCGGGGCAATTATCTCCAAATTTGGCTTAAAAAAGACAATTTTACCCTTGGCACTGGCTTTGAATTTACCTGATTTATTTTATGTGTATATGGCCTATAATCAGCCGCCTATAGAGTTCGTCTATCCTCTAGTATCTTTAGAGCAATTCGGCTATGGATTAGGGTTCACATCATTTATGGTTTATTTAATGTATGTTGCCAAAGGGGAATACAAGACTTCCCATTATGCTATTTCAACAGGAATTATGGCATTAGGCATGATGGTACCCGGAATGGTTAGCGGTTATCTGCAGAAATTGCTGAGTTATCCGATGTTTTTTGTAGTTGTGTTTTTATTGACAATTCCGGGAATGGCTACCATATTCTTTTTGCCGTTAACGGAAGAATGAACGTCTGATGACGTAGGGAATGGGGAATGGGGAATTGGGAATGGGGAATTGGGAATGGGGAATGGGGAATTGGGTAAAAATAGCACGTTGAAAAAGAGAATGAGCAACTAGTGCAGCGCGGCGGAAATAACCCACCAGTTTGATATGGATAGAATTCTTACTCTATAAGCATTCTAAATTCTAAATTCTAAATTCTTAATTCCGCGCAGCGGCACTAGTCATATCCATCCTTCTGGCTCCTGACTTCTGACTCCTGGCTCCTGAAGTTGTTACATCCTATGGGATAGGCTGAATGATAGGTAGTAGATTGCTTGCCAAACCAACTGTAACGATTATCCCGAATTTGCTCATAGGTGCGATCGCCTAGCCATTTTATCCCAGGCATTCTTCGGTAAACCTGGACAAATACATCACCTGCTGGCAGGAGACGAGCAATCTCTTCTGCGGCTTCACTACCTTGCCAACGGCGCTCTGGAGACAAACTATCAATTAAAATCATCCCCATCTGGCAATCTTGGGGCGTTATTCCCCAATCTTGCAAAGTTGCTTCATCCTGCATCGGCACATAATCAAATAGTTGTCCCTTATCGAGATTTTCTAGTACCTTTACCAGGGTGACACAGAGATTACAGTTACCATCATAAATAAGGTGATATTTCATCTTGTACCGAATCCCGATTAAAGCAACCAGTTTAACAAATTCGGGGGGGGTGAATGGCCATTCAGCGGCGAATGGCTATTCAGGGGCAAATAACTATAGTAGTTCTCGCATCCGTGAGGTACATCTCCAATTCCCCATTCCCAATTCCCCATTCCCAATTCCCAAAAGCGAAAGTACCTCATCTAAATGAGAAACGCTATATCACCAGATTTGGTATTAGTGTTTTCCGTTACAGTCCCCCAGATCACTTTGGATAACAATTGAAGTTTGTATACTAAAAGGCAAAAATCTGTTTGTCAACGAAGTTAATTAATGAAACCCCGCATCATCGTCTGTGGCTTGGGTCTTACTGGATATAAAATTTTTTGCTTACTCAGGCAGCAAGGTGCAGCCGTGGTGGGCATCAGTGACCGACCTCTCCCCCATATGGGAGATGATATCATTGTAGGCAATTTACGGACACCTTCTACTCTGCTAGCTGCGGGGATTCAGGATGCTCACACTTTGGTAATCTCAACAAATGATGATGCTCTGAATCTGGCAATCCTCACCCAAGCACGGGTACTCAATCCCCAAATTCGTATTGTTAATCGCTTGTTTAATCAGACTCTAGGCGAGCGTTTAGATCAAACCCTTCCCCACCATGTTAGTATGAGCGTTTCTGCTCTAGCTGCTCCTGTATTTGCCTTTGCAGCTTTGGGTAGTCCCGCAATTGGTAAGTTGGAGTTGTTCAAGCAAACTTGGCCAATTTATGAAGAATTAATTGATGAGGATCACCCCTGGTTGGGACGCCAGTTGAGTGAGCTCTGGGAATCGCGATCGCGAATGCTAATCTACTACTTACCAGCTCACGGTCACTTAGATTTGATCTCAGCAGTGGTTAAAGGTAAGCAACTGCAATTAGGCGATCGTTTAATCATTGGTACCCAACCTAAAATCCGTAGCCATCGTCGCTCCTCGTTCCGCAAATTCCTCAAAGTTATCACCAACTTACGCCAGTTTCAGCGCCATGGTCAATCCATGTTGATGGTTAGTCTCGTCCTGCTGTTGACAATTATGGTGGCAACCGTAACCTATGTCTGCGTGAATTTCAATACCTCAATCGTCGATGCCTTGTATTTTTCCGTCGGTATGATTACTGGTGCTGGGGGACAAGAAGAAGTAGCAGAGCAATCACCTGACAGCATCAAGGTATTTACAGCGATTATGATGTTAGTTGGCGCTGGGGTAATTGGCATTTGCTACGCCTTACTCAATGACTTTATTTTAGGAACTCGCTTCAATCAGTTTTGGGATGCAGCACGGGTTCCCAATGGCAATCACTATATTGTCTGTGGACTAGGAGATATTGGTATCCAAATTGTCCATCAACTCCATAGCCTGGGATATGAAGTTGTAGTCATTGAACGGGATCTTAATAATCGTTTTCTGGCTACTGCTCGTTCTTTAGGTGTGCCGGTGATTCTCGAAGATGCCAGTTTATCTACAACCCTAAAAGCAGCCAACGTCCACACAACCCAAGCCATGCTAGCGGTAACCAGTAGCGACATGACCAATGTGGAGATTACCCTGAGTGGCAAAGCTTTAGTTTCCAAGTTACCAGTAGTGGTGCGCCATCAAGACCCCCAATTTGCCTTAGCAGTGAAAAACGTCTTTAATTTTGAGATGGTGCTGAGTCCAACAGAATTAGCAACACCTTCCTTTGCCGCAGCAGCCTTGGGGGGAAGAATTTTGGGCAATGGTATAACAGGTAATACCCTTTGGGTGGCGTTGGCAACCTTAATTACACCAAGACATCCCTTTTGTGGACGTCAGGTGAAAGAAGCAGCTATGAGTGCTGACTTTGTACCTCTGTATATTGAAACTCATGGTCGCATGATCCATGCTTGGGAACTATTGGAAACTTGCCTCAAGACTGGTGATGTGTTGTATTTGACTATGCCTGCAACTGGTTTAGAACAATTGTGGCGTGTAAGTCCGACTCAACTGATTGCCACTTGATAAACTTGTACGCATCTAATTTGCAACTTTTCACTGACGCGGGGACGCGGAGACGCGGAGAGGAATTAGCCCATTGTTTCCTGTTTTTAGAAGATGCAATTTCAATGCGTCTTAGCTTACCAAATCCGGTTTTCGATAACTTTTAGCTCTAGACAAGAATTGTTTGTGCCAAGTATTTATATTCAGGAAGCTTGGTTGAGCTTGCTCAATAGTAGCTGACAAGCGGTTAGCGCTGGGAGTATGTCACTTAACCATTCTGGCTGCAATACGACATCATCTTGTAATCGCTCATCATCACCGTAGTAGACAATATAGCCCAAGTCATGCATCAGGTCAGCCAGAGTTTTGGTAGCAATGTCATTGAGACCGTGAGCAGAGCAGACTGTGGTAAATTCGGTATAGGAAATGCGGGGTTTAGCGATCGCTAAAAGGGCATCCCGTGACTCTCGCCAAGCTCGATTGAGCACTATGCCCATCTGCTCAAAGTTTTGAGCCGCCTCAGCAATCATTTGTTTGAGTTGAGCAATACCTACTTTTTCCCCAGTGGCTGGATCATCGACTAAACTATCCACTTCATGAAAGCCCACAATCATCTCACCAAAATCACGCTTGAGGACAGGTTGATCGATGCGAGCAATATGTTGACCTGTTTGGCAATAAGTAGAAATAATAATGACACGAACCCCATCTCCAACTCGCAGCCGCAGCAGTTTTAACCAGTCTTCGACTTGGCACTGTTGCACACCCCGACGAGGTTCCCAAACCAATAAATAGATAGAGCGTTTACTAAAGAAAAACTGATGAGTAAGGCGATATACTTCCTGTCCTCCAAAGTCCCAAGCATTCAGCTTAATGGCAACATCTTCTTAAATTCAGTATTTCCAAGTTAATTAATTGACCGATAGATGCTGGGATCTCTATTATTTTATTTTTTCTTAAATATAGTGTTTTTGGGTTAACTAATTGTCCAATAAATGTTGGTATGTTTTTTATTTTAGTTTTGTCTAAAGCAAGACATGACAGGTTAATTGATTGACCAATAAATGCTGGAATATCTGTTATTTTATTTGCCTCTAAACTCAGAATTTCTAGGTTATTCAATTGGCCGATAAATGCTGGTTTTTTTTATTTTGTTTTCTCTTAAATTCAGCATTCTCAGATTAATTAATTGACCGATAGTTTCTGGTATCTCTGTTATTTCGTTTCTCGATAAGTTCAGCTCTTGCAGGTTAGTTAATTGTTTTATTTCTTCCGGTATGGTTGTAATACCCTTGCCAGACAAATTCATGGCTGTCCAATTTTCACGGGCTGCTTGAGCGATAATTTCGAGTAGTTCTGCATCAGTCATGCCACTTTTTGCCTCACTCAATATCTTGCTAGCTTAACCCAAGTTTGGAATTCTAAATTCTAAATTCCCAAACCCTGATTCTTTCCAATAGGGAGAGAGTTGTAGGGTGCGTTAGGCGCACAATCTGTACCAATTTTGACCAGAGGTTAGAATCCTTTGCGCCGTAACGCACCGCCTTGAGTCAAAATATGAGCAGGAGGCTCCGAGGCAGCTCCCTTTGAAAAAATTTTTTCACCACCAGGTGATGAAAGTAGGAGCACTCCTGTTCCCTGTTCCCTACTTACAAGTCAGTGGTTTGGTGCGTTAAAGCGTAACGCACCCTACAGGATCCGCGATCGCAGGGAATTCCTTAATGGTAATCTGATCAAATCTGTATTAGGAGCCAAAAAATGAATCATAAGCTTAAAACTTGGATGATCGCTTTTGTGATCGGTCTAGGATTAATCATTATTCCTACTTTTATCTCCTCTTTACTGTTTAATCCTCCAGTTTCAGCCTCATCTGCCCAGGAAAAAGTTGAACTCATAGATAATCTTGGCAATTATCACTATCCTATTTCCACTACCTCAGACTTAGCTCAAAAATATTTTGATCAAGGTTTCATTCTTAGCTACGGTTTTAATCATGCTGAAGCTGCTCGTGCTTTTAGAGAAGCAGGTAGGCTAGATTCTAGTTGTGCTATGTGCTACTGGGGATTAGCTTATGTTCTGGGACCGAATATTAATGCACCAATGCCAGATGAGCAAGTACCAGAGGCTTGGCAAGCAATTCAACAAGCGATTGCACTAAGTAACAAGGCATCTCCCAAGGAACAGGCTTATATTCAGGCTTTAGCACAACGTTATCCACAAAAGCCAGTTGCAGATCGTTCCTCTCTTGATCTAGCTTATGCTCAAGCAATGAAGCAGGTTGCTCAAGATTATACTGATGATTTAGATGCAGCAACTCTATATGCAGAAGCTCTCATGGATACTATGCCTTGGGACTATTGGCAGGATAATGGAGAACTCAAACCAGCAGCTGGACCCATTTTAGCAACTTTAGAATCAGTTTTAGCTAGAAATCCTCAGCATCCGGGAGCGACTCACCTCTATATCCATGCCACGGAGAAAGAGCAACCGACATTAGCTATTCAAGCTGCGGATAATCTACGCAATCTTGTTCCCGCTTCAGGACATTTGGTACATATGCCCTCTCACATCTATATTCGAGTGGGACGTTACCAAGATGCGGTTATTGCTAATCAAAAAGCAGTTAGGGCGGATAGTGAATATCTGGCATCTGCCCATCCTCAAAGTATCTATACGATTGGTTATGTTCCTCATAACTACCATTTCCTCTGGTTTGCAGCAGTAATGAGTGGACAAAGTGAAATAGCAATGGAAGCAGCACAACAAACAGCAGCAGTTGATCCAGCTATGATGGGTAATCCAGGTATGTCTGGTGTTTTACAACATTTCTCGGTGGTTCCACTGTTTACTGAAGTGCGCTTTAGCAAATGGGATGAAATCCTCCAGACACCTGCACCAAAAACTAACCTCAAATATGCTACAGGTGTTTGGCATTATGCTCGAGGTATGGCTTTCACTGCTCAAGGTAAGGAATCAGAAGCTAAGCAAGAATTAGCTAAATTACAAGTTTTAATGGGGGATCCTGAGTTAGAAGAATTAACAATCTGGAGTTTTAACTCTACGGCTAGTGTTCTGAAAATTGCTGCTGAAGTCTTAAGCGGTTCCATTGCCACTCTTGAGCCAAATTACACCAGAGCCATAAGTCACTTCCAAAATGCGATCGCTCTAGAAGATCAGCTAGTTTATACTGAACCACCAGATTGGTATTCTCCTACTCGTAATTTGTTAGGAACAATCTTGCTACAAGCCAATCAGCCAGAGGCAGCAGAACAAGCTTTTCGTGATGATTTGAATATTTATCCGGACAATGGTTGGTCATTATATGGTTTAGCCCAAAGTTTGCAAGCACAAGGAAAAGCAGCAGAAGCAGAAACGATTCAACAGCGATATCAACAAGCGTGGCAATATGCTGATATTGGTTTGTAACCGAAATTCCGCTGATGCTAAGCTAAAACGCATTTAAAATGCGTTTTAGCAAGGCAATAGGCAATAGGCAATAGGCAATAGTTGTAGGTTGGGTTGAACGATAGTGAAACCCAACATTCGCGCTACTGGTGTTGGGTTACTCTACGAGAAGGCTTACGCCTACGTTCCTCAACCCAACCTTGTATATTGAGAGAAGTTTAACCTTTAGCGAGCGAGACGTTTGCGCTTACGCGCACGCTACGCGAACGCACTACATTCTCTCATTCTAAATTCTAAATTCTAAATTCTAAATTTCCCCACCTGTTCCACAAGAGTTTTGTCATTATAGGAAGATATAGTCTTCCTTGAGGAATGGCAGCATGGTAGAATCTGTGACGGCTTTGGGAATTTCTCTGCTGAAAGATTTGGTGTTTAAAGAGGTTCTGCTGAAATTGGGTAAGGGAGCCTTGGAAGATTATGTCAAAGACTTCTTCAAGGATTGTCTTAAAGGAGGTGTTGAGTCAGCTCAGGCAAAGGTACTAAAAAAAGCACTGGGTGAAGCTCTACAGCAATTTTTGCAGATAGTAGAAGAGGAACTCGAATTTGAGTGTGGTCTTTTCGGTAATCAGATTAGGGACGGTTACGAAATACCTATTGAGAAGTTTATCCGCAATCAGGAAGTTAAGCCACTTTTAGGTCAAGCTTTTGCTAAAGATTGCCGTGCTATAGATGGTAAGAAGTTAGGGAAAATCTGGCGACAGTATCATCCCACAGCCATGCCGACGGAATTTGACTGGGAGCGGGTGGCTCAGCAGTATGTCAGAGGAGTCAAACGGATTATTAAACAGTCGCCGGAATTAAGGGGGATTCTGGAATTAGAAATTCAGGAGGCGATTGAGAAGAATACTCAGGAAATTGCGGGCATTAGTCCCGATTTTAACCTCAAGGTTTATCAAGAAGGACTACAAGAGCGATACGCTAATCTGAATTTGGATAGTTTAGATACCAGTGTTTACGACTATCGGGAAAAACTCAAGGTCTGGCAAGTATTTGTAGCACAAAATGTGCGAGAATGCCAGGAATTTTTACCACAAGTTTACGAAATTCCTAAAGAACATCAAAGACGGCTGCGGGAGAGTAATGAGCTAGAGGCAGAAGTTGCTCCAGAAGCGTGGGAACAATATAAAAAAGTTTATTATGAACAGCCAGTTCGTTCAATTTTGGATGTTGTTAATGACATCTGGGAATATGACTCCTATCGGTATCTGGTAATTTTGGGAGATCCTGGTTCAGGAAAGTCCATTTTCTTGCAATACTTGGCTCTAAATTGGGCGAGAAGTCCCTTAGATAATGTGATTGAACTGCCGATTCCTTTGCTAATTGAACTGCGGACTTATAATCGCGATCGCAATTCTGGAGAGTGCCAGGATTTGTTAGAATTCTTCCACAAGGGTAATGTTATCTGTCGCCTCAATCAGTACCAACTCCAAGAACACCTGAAAGCTGGTAAAGTTTTGGTGATGTTTGATGGCTTGGATGAGGTATTCGAGCCGACGCAAAGGGAAAAGGTAATTACTGATATCCATAATCAAGCCTCGCGAGTTTTGTTGCATCAGTGGGATGTGGAGCGGAAATTGTTAGAAAATCCGAGAGTTGATGCGGTAACAATTGATTATAAAGATAAGCAGGCGATGCTGCGTGGGATTGCTTATCATATGCAAGCTGCAGACAAGGGTTTGGCTGGTAATCTGATTCGGGGAGATGATTTAGAGAAGATTCTGACTGACTATTTGAAAAGTATCGAAGTTAGTAATTCTAGAACCGTTGCCCGGCTGCTGATTGAACAACTGCGGAGTCGCAATTTTATCTTGTGCTTCCTGGGTGGTGATTCCTATGGGTTTGTCCATCGGACATTTTTAGAATACTTCTGCGCTTGGGAATATGTCTGGCAGTTTAAGGAGACGCAAACGCTGTCAATTGAAGAACTAAAAACAGAGGTGTTTGGTAAGCATTGGCAGGATGAGTCTTGGCATGAAGTGCTACGGTTGGTAGCAGGGATGATTGATGCCAAGTTTGTGGGAGAGATTATTGATTATTTAATTGAGCAAAAAGGGGAAACGCAAAAATTTCTGAATATTTTTCTGGCGGCTGAGTGTCTTGCTGAGGTGAGGAATCGCCGCGAGATTAAGAAGAGTACTGAGCAACTCTTGAATCATCTGAAAAAGTTACTTAAGTATGGTGATTATGAGTATGCTCTTGCTACTAAAAATTATGAAGAGTACGACTTAATTTTCAAAATTCAGGCTCAAGCGGTAACTTCAATTGCAATAACTTGGAAAGATGACTCAAATACCTTATCATGGCTCAAACAACGTGCTCTACATGATACTTATTGGGCTGTGCGACAAGCCGCAGTCAGAGAAATAGCTCGTGGCTGGAAGGATGAACCCAATACCTTAACCTGGCTCAAACAAAACGCTCAATCTGGTAATGCTACGAGTTTGCGACGTACAGCAATAGAAGAAATAGCTCATGGTTGGAAAGATGACTCCGATAGCTTACCTATCCTCAAACAACGCGCTCTATGTGATCATGATGGAGTTGTGCGACAAGCTGCAGTGCAACAAATAGCCCGTGGTTGGAAAGATGAACCCGATACTTTACCCCTACTCATACAACGGGTGCAAACTGATGACAATGAGTGGGTGCGATATGCAGCGGTGCAAGAATTAGCTCGTGGTTGGAAAGATGAACCTGATACCTTACCCCTGCTCAAACAACGAGTGGATTCAGATGAACATTGGGTTGTGCGACATGCAGCAGTAGAAGAAATTGCCCGTGGCTGGAAGGATGAACCTTGGATGTTAGAATTTTTATGCGATCGCGCCCTCAATGATCCCTTTGAGCGTCAGGCAATCCTTGACGAGAACCCTCGGCAATCAGCACTTGAAATTATCATCAAGCAATATCCTCGCCATCCCCAGACTCTACCCTTGTTACGCGACAGAGCCGAAAATGACTCAGATGAGGAACTTCGCGAGTTTGCTAGTAAGAAATTAGCAGAATTGGGGGAGTAAAATCAAAACAGAATAGGACTTACGCACTCAATATTTGATCGCTCGCATCCTTATCTAGGGCTTGCTGAATAAGGAGAGATTCTTCACTCCGCTATCGCTCCGTTCAGAATGACAGATAGGCGATGCAAACTTTGCCCTGTTGTCCAAGTCATTGCTTACAACCTTACAATGCTTATATTTTAACTTCGCGATTAAAAAATCAAGGAAACTGTTGTAAGCTTTTTCTCCAATCAGCCAAGATTGCTGTTGCATCTAGAATTGTTCCGTTAACAGATGGCATAAACCTCGGCTTCCTGACGACGCACCCGCAGTTTTTCCACCGTTAAATCGAGAAGTTCCGCTGCTTTCATTTCTGAAATTTTGCCCAATTTAAGGGCTTGCCAGATTAACTGTTGATAGCGTTCATTTTCTGGAAAGTCTTCTAGCTTCAGTGCTGGTGGTAACTCTATTGAGTTTTTAAGGGAGGAGCCATGCTGTTTTTTATAGGCAGCACAAATTTTGGCTTTTTCTTTGGCATAGTCAATAACTTCCATCTGTGCCAAACGAGTCAAAATAACTTGGTAACTTACCCGAAAATGCTGTTTGAGTCGAATAATATTAGTTGTCAATTGATACATCCGCTCGAATTCGGCTTGGGGAAGCAGTAGATAGCCAGCAAAGTAATTAGCAACTTTTTCCCGTGCTTTTTCTTCTGCTTTTGTTCCCTCTTCTACTAAGGTGTCTTGGTATTCACCCCGATGACAAATTAAGTGTCCAATTTCATGTGCTAAGGTGAACAACTGTCGTTCGATGGTGATGTTATGGCTGTTGACTAAAACAAAAGCTCCTTGCTCAGCACTACAAGCACTTAAACCAAAAAAATCTTTAATTGGGAATGGATGGCGCAGGACTTTCAAGCCAATTTCTTCTACAGTTTCAAATAAGTTGAAAATTGGTGCTTCTCCCAATCCCAGACAGCGACGCAACCGACTGGCAATTTCAGCGATGCGTTTTTCATTACCTTCAACTTGATGGCAGGGAGTACTTTCTGGAGCATAGGGGGGCAAACCTACTGCTTGCTCCAGATTGTTATAGGTTTCCAGCATGCGCAGCACTTGGGCGGCAAATTGAGGGTTGTTGCCGAAAGAAGCATGAGCACGGAAGCGGAAGTTAGGTAATCCCTCGCTTTCCGGGCGTAGTAAATCATCGATAGTAATATTCAAGGCACGAGCTAGGGCAGACAATATTTTGCTGTCTGGTAAAGTTTTAGCCTTTTCGTAGTTGTTAATGCTCTGGCGAGTCATCCCTACTATCTCTGCTAGCTGCTCCTGGGATAGGCGCATACTTTTGCGATAGCGGGTGAGATTGCCTCCGATGATTTCCTTCATGGCTGACTTTCTCCCGAAAGTATTGGAGGTGTCAAAATTTTCTATCTTATATAGTCTCATTATAATAGAAAATGTAAAAATGATTTTACATTAATGAAAAAAGAATATAAGAGGTGATCAAAGACTAACAATCCATCAATTTTGCCCTAGCAGGAAATTATAAAAGATTTAGCAGAGGCTAAACAGCAGGAAATCAGTGGCGATTGATGCGAGCGCAGTTGGGGCAAATCCACAACTTGCTTCACGTCTACTAAGTGACAGTTAACAGATTGCTGTGCTTGGTACAAAAATATGAAGGAACAGTAAAATTAGGGCTTGTTGTAAAAAAAAGTACCAATCTCAATCATTAGAATTACCCAAATACAAATAAACTGAGTAGGCTAATAAATAAGAAATCAAATAAAGAACCAACCATCGATATCCCTGGTGATGATGTTTAATTTAGTTGGTTATCAAGAAGCTAAACAAATTTATGCCGGAACCCGCACCCTCGTTTATAGAGCTATTCGAGCCACCGAGGGGCAGCCCGTCATTATCAAAATCTTGCGAAATCCTCACCCCAACTTCAATGAGTTAGTCCGGTTCCGCAACCAATACATCATCACCCGTAATCTGGAACATCCAACCATTGTTCAGCCTATTGCCCTGGAACGCTACGGTAACAGCTATGCCTTGGTGATGCCCGATGAAGGCGCGGTTCCTCTCAGGGATTACTGGCAAGGGGAAATCAGTTCTTTGACAGAATTTTTAAACATTGCTATTCAACTAGCCGAAGCCCTGCATTATCTGGCTCAACAGCACATCATCCACAAAGACATCAAACCCGCCAACATCCTGATGTGCCCTGAAAACTGCAAAATCAAGCTTATTGATTTCAGCATCTCCAGTTTACTACCCAAGGAACAGCAACAACTGCTCAATCCCAATGTTCTCGAAGGAACCCTCGCCTATATTTCCCCAGAACAAACGGGGCGCATGAACCGAGGCATTGACTATCGTACAGATTTCTATTCCCTTGGTGCCACCCTCTACGAACTGCTGACAGGAGTTCTGCCTTTCCAAAGCAGTGATCCTATGGAATTACTCCACTCTCACATTGCTAAAGAACCCTTAGCTCTTGATGAACTCTTAGATACTCAGGGTCAACCCTATCCAGAAGCTATCTCAGAGATTATTCTCAAGTTGATGGCAAAAAATGCCGAGGAGCGGTATCAGAGTGCCTTGGGTTTGAAACATGATTTAGAGCGATGTTGGCAACAATGGCAAACTATAGGAGACATTACCCCATTTGAACTGGGAGAGCAAGACAGGAGCGATCGCTTCCTCATTCCCGAAAAACTCTATGGACGGGAAGCCGAAGTGCAAGTTCTCCTCGATGCCTTTGAGCGAGTGGCTAGCGGTAATACAGAACTGATGCTTGTCGCTGGTTTCTCTGGAATTGGCAAAACTGCTGTGATCAACGAAGTTCATAAACCCATCACCCAGCAGCACGGCTATTTTATCAAAGGCAAATTTGACCAGTTCAACCGCAATATCCCCTTCTCTGGATTTGTCCAAGCTTTCCGTAGCCTGATGGGGCAATTACTAGGAGAATCCGATACTACCCTGGCGATGTGGAAAACCAAAATTCTGGGTGCTGTTGGGGAAAGCGGACAAGTCCTTATTAAGGTAATCCCTGAGTTGGAACGCATTATTGGTTGCCAACCTACGGTGTCTGAACTCTCTGGTAGTGCCGCCCAAAATCGCTTTAATTTGCTCTTTGGCAAATTTATGGGCGTGTTTGCTACCCAAGAACATCCCTTAGTCATTTTTCTAGACGACTTGCAATGGGCAGATTCAGCCTCATTAAACCTATTAAAGTTGTTGCTCCATGAGCCAGAAGCAGGATGCTTGTTGGTGTTAGGAGCCTATCGGGATAACGAGGTATTTCCCGTGCATCCGTTGATGTTGACTCTAGATGAGATTCGTCAACAAGGGGTAACGCTCAATACCCTAACCTTGGCAAACTTAAGCAAAATCGATATTACTCAGTTGGTAGCGGATACATTGTTGTGTACTACAGAAATTGCCACCCCCTTATCTGAGTTAGTCTATCAAAAAACCCAAGGTAATCCCTTCTTTGCTACCCAGTTTTTGCAGGGACTTTATGCTGAAGATTACATTATTTTTGACCCCACCGCAGGTTATTGGCAATGCGATCTAACTCAGGTCAGACAACTGGCGTTGACGGATAATGTGGTGGAATTTATGGTAGGTCGGTTGCAGAAGCTACCGGAGGCAACCCAGGATGTTTTGAAAATCGCAGCTTGTATTGGTAATCAGTTTGATCTACAGACATTAGTGTTGATTTGCGAGCAGTCGGAAGAAGAAGTAGCTGCACATCTTTGGGTTGCACTAGAGGAAGAATTAGTCTTACCAATTAGCGCAGCCTATAAGTTTTTCCAAGGAGAGCCACCTGAAGATGAAGTAGAAGAAATGGTGGCAATCAGCTACCGTTTTTTGCATGACCGTGTCCAACAAGCTGCTTATTCTTTAATTCCAGAAGACCAAATACAAATCACTCATTGGCAAATTGGCAGACTCCTACTCAATTCCACTTCTCCCAAGCATATCGAAGACAAGATTTTTGATATTGTCAACCAAATTAATCTAGGTATAGATCTTATTACGCACTCGTCTGAGAGGTATCAGGTAGCAGAATTGAATTTTATTGCCGGGAAAAAGGCGAAAATAGCAACTGCTTATACCGCTTCCTTTAACTATGCTGAAAATGCCTGCTCCCTACTCTCAAAAGATTCCTGGGGAAAAAACTATAAATTGACTCTATTGTTGTATGAATTGGCAGCAGAGACTGGTTATTTGAGTGGCAATTTTACACGAGCAGAAATACTAATAGATATATTACTTACTAACGCAATCGATATACTAGATCGAGTTAAAGCTTATGAGCTCGAGATTCAAATTGCCATCTCCAAAAATAAACATTCAGGTGCTATTAGAGTTGGACTTGATTTACTTTCTTCTCTAGGGATAAACTTGCCTGCCAGTCCAGATCAAGGCGATGTTAATCGTTGTTTGTTAGAACTGGCTGAAAAGTTATCGAAATCTCCCTTTGAATCATTGGTTTGTTTACCAATGATGAAGGATGATAAACAGTTGGCAGCAATGCGGATTTTATCTAGCCTGTTAAATGCTGCTTATTTGGGATTACCTAATTTGCTCCCAATTATTGTTGCCAAACAGGTTGATTTATCTGTTACTTATGGCAATACAACTATTTCACCTTCTGCTTATGCCAACTATGGTTTGATTCTTTGCAGTGTTGCTGATGATCTAGATGAAGGATATCGCTTTGGTGACTTAGCACTGGAGCTATTAGAGCGAATTGAATCAAAAGAATTTTATGCCAAAACTTTAGAAATTGTTTGTCTGTCGATCAAGCATTGGAAAAATCATATTAATTCAACCTTAGAACCTCTCCTAGAAAGTTACAAAGTAGGCTTGGAATTGGGTGATTTTGAATCAGCATGTTTTTCAGCTCTTGACTATTGCTTTCATTCATTTGTTGCCGGGAAAAACCTAATCGACCTTGAATGTGAAATGTCTCACTACAGCGCGATGGCCAAAGAGTTACAACAGAGTATGGTATTCAACTTAAACGAGGTTCACCACCAAGCTGTTTTAAATCTGACAGGGAGAAGCGATAACCCAATTACTTGGCAAGCGAATGCCGATAATGAAGAAAAAATACTGCGAATTCACAAGCAGAATAATAATTTTAGCTACCTTGCTTTCTTCTACATTGATAACTTATTCCTCTGTTATCTATTTGGCGATTGCGATCGCGCTGTAGAGATGGCAGCTCAGGCAGAAGCTTATTTAGAAGGAATACCAGGGCAGGTATTTGTCCCTTTATTTTATTTCTATGATGCTTTGTCATGGCTTGCTCTCTATCCTCATCTAAAAGTAATAGAACAAAAAACTGCGATCGCACGTATCTCATCCCATCAAGATAAAATTGCCAAATGGGCTGATTTTGCCCCAATGAACTATGCCCATAAACTTCACCTCATCCAAGCAGAAAAGTATCGAGTGCTAGGGGAAACAGTAACAGCAATAGAACTGTATGACTTGGCAATAGCCGAAGCTAAAGATAATCACTATATCCAAGAAGAAGCCCTAGCCAACGAACTCGCCGCCAAATTCTATCTCGACTGGAACAAGGAAAAAATTGCCGCTATTTATCTACAAGAAGCTTATTACAGCTACGCCCATTGGGGAGCAAAGGCTAAAACCGCTCAACTCGAAGAAAAATATCCCAAAATTCTGACCCCCATTCTGCAACAGCAGCGTTTTGAATTGAATATTCTCGATAGCCTAGAAAGTCTTACCCAAACACTGACTTTTTCCAGACAAACTCAAACAAAAAGTAGTAGCAGTAGCATTTCTGAAGTCCTAGATTTTGTCCCCATTTTGCAAGCTGCTCAAGTTCTGTCCAACACTATTGAACTAGAGCAACTCTTGAGCGACATTGTACAGATTATTCTGACTAATGCTGGGGGACAAAAAGCAGTATTACTCATTCCCCACGATGAGCAATGGAAGTTGCAGGCAATAGCAGAACTGACAGCAGATGGTTTTGTTGAAGTCAGTACGCAATCACAACCTTTAACAGTGGATAGTCCCGTTCCGATTCGCTTAATTCAATATGTCAAAAATACCTTAGAGCCCGTACTAATTGATGAAGCAAAAACTGAGATATCCGGAATTATTGAAGGCTATTTGCTCCAATATCAACCCCAAAGTGTGTTTTGTGTTCCACTATTTAACCAAGGACAATTAGTTGCTATTGTTTATCTCGAACATCCAACTACCAAAGGCGTTTTTACCTCCAACCGTTTGACAATTATTCAATTCCTCTGTGCCCAAGCTGCTATTTCCCTCCAAAATGCCCAACTCTATAACCAAGCCCAACAAGCCCTCCACGATTTACTAGATTTAATTGATTTATATCAGCAGAAAATGCCAAATCCAGATCAAGAGATTAAGGAAAAAATTGAAGCAATTGACTTAGAGTTTATTCGTAAATATTTTCCCAAATTGTTTGAATCGACGTATCTATAGCGTCAATGATTAAAATCAAAATATTACGTTATTCATTAAGACTTACAAGATACCAATCCTGTAAGCGTTTATTGTCGTTTTTTTTAACTTTTAATAGGTGAGGTTTTAATAGAGAGAACAAACACTGTAAAATAGCGTGGGCTAAAGTGTGACTTGGAGTAATTGTGCCAAAGGGAAAGACAACAGCGAAGAAAAAGAAGGGTAACGGAGCAAAACTAGGGTTTGAAGAGAAGTTGTGGCAAGCAGCCGACAAGCTGCGTGGTCACATGGATGCAGCCGAATATAAGCATGTTGTCTTAGGACTGGTTTTTCTCAAATACATCTCTGATGCCTTTAATGAATTATATGATCGGTTAGCAGCAGATGAATACACCGACGATCTGGAAAATCGGGATGAGTATCTTGCTGAGAATATCTTCTACGTTCCCGAAGCTGCGCGCTGGTCATACTTGCAAAGTAACGCCAAACAACCGGAGATTGGAAAACTCCTTGATGATGGCATGAGTGCCATAGAAAAAGAAAACCCATCACTCAAAGGGGTACTCCCCAAAGAGTATGGCAAGCCAGCTCTCGATAAACGGCTTTAGGGGAGCTGATTGATCTGGTTGCAACCATCGGTTTAGGTGATCAAGAGAGTCGCTCTCAGGATATTTTAGGGCGTGTGTACGAATATTTTCTGGGAAAGTTTGCCAGTGCGGAAGGCAAAAATGGCGGACAGTTCTATACGCCACGCTGTGTGGTACAGGTGTTGGTGGAGATGCTCGAACCGTACAAAGGGAGGATCTATGACCCGTGCTGTGGTTCGGGGGGAATGTTTGTCCAGTCAGAGAAATTTGTCTTAGCGCATGGCGGAAGGATTGGGGATATTTCCATCTACGGGCAGGAGTCCAACCCTACCACCTGGAAACTGTGTAAAATGAACCTGGCAATCCGTGGGATTGAAGGTAATCTTGGCACTCGCAATGCTGACAGTTTCCACAATGACCTGCATAAAGACCTCAAAGCAGATTTTATCCTTGCCAACCCCCCGTTTAACATTAGCGATTGGGGTGGGGAGCGGTTGCGAGAGGACGGACGGTGGCAGTACGGCACACCTCCTGTAGGTAATGCCAATTATGCTTGGATGCAGCACATGGTAAGTCACCTTGCCCCTAGCGGCATTGCGGGGTTTGTCTTGGCGAATGGCTCTATGAGTTCCAACCAGTCAGGAGAAGGGGAGATTCGCAAAAGCCTGATTGATGCTGACTTGGTAGATTGTATGGTGGCGTTGCCAGGACAGCTATTCTACAACACCCAGATTCCCGCCTGTTTGTGGCTGTTGGCACGGAATAAGTACCCTCACCCCCCAGCCCCCTCTCCCAGTGGGAGAGGGGGAGTTGGAGTTGGATTTAAAGATCGTCGGGGGAAGACTTTATTTATCGACGCGCGGAAGTTGGGGGTATTGGTAGATCGGGTGCATCGGGAACTCACTGACGAGGAGATTAAGCGCATTGCTGATACCTACCATGCGTGGCGTGGGGAAAAGGATGCGGGAGAGTATGAAGATATCCCCGGTTTCTGTAAGAGTGCCAGTTGGGAAGAGATTAAAAGTCACGGTTATGTGCTGACACCAGGACGGTATGTTGGAGCAGAAGAAGTTGAAGAGGATGATGAACCTTTCGAGGAGAAGATGCAGCGGTTGACTGCTACCCTCAATGAACAGTTCACAGAATCAGCACGGTTGGAAGCAGCTATTCGGGAGAACTTGCGGGGGTTGGGGTATGAGTTCTAAGCGGGACATTTTTATCCCCGATGAAGGGTATCGAGTTTTCCTTGAAGAGATTAAGCACAATATCCAATCAGCGCAGATTAAAGCTGCCTTATCGGTCAACCGTTCCTTAATTGAACTTTACCTTACTATTGGCGATCGCATTTTGCAGAAACAGGATGAGGAAGGGTGGGGTAAGTCGGTTATCGAACGTCTTTCTCAAGACCTCAAGAGAAGTTTTCCCCATCTCAAAGGGTTTTCTCCGCGTAACCTCTGGGATATGCGACGGTTGAGTGAATCTGTGCGTGGCAATCAAATTCTGCGACAACTTGTCGCAGAAATTCCCTGGGGTCACAATCTGATGCTGTTGAATAAGATTAAGGACGCCCAAGAGCGAGAATGGTATATCCGCAAGATTAGAGAGCATGGATGGTCAAGGAATGTTTTAAGCTTACAAATTGAAACCGATCTTTACCGTCGAGAAGGCAGAGCAATCGCTAATTTTGAGCAAACGCTACCTGCTCCTCAATCAGATTTAGCCAGAGAAACTTTTAAAGATCCGTATGTGTTTGATTTTCTCAATCTTGGGGAAGAAGCACACGAACGGGCTATTGAGAAAGAGTTGGTCAAACACATCACCAGCTTTTTACTAGAATTGGGTGCAGGGTTTGCCTTTGTGGGGAATCAATATCTGTTGAAGGTAGCAGATAAAGATTACTTTGTCAATTTGCTATTTTATCACCTGAAATTGCGCTGCTTTGTAGTTATTGAATTAAAAGCCAGGACGTTTATTCCAGAGGATGCAGGCAAGATGAATTTCTATCTTTCCGCAGTTGATGATGTGCTGAAACATCCAACAGATAATCCGAGTATTGGGATGATTTTGTGCAAGGCAAAGGAACGAGTAACGGCAGAATATGCATTGCGGGATATAAAGAAACCGATTGGGGTTGCTGAGTGGCAAGCGCAGATTACTAAGTCATTACCGGAGCAGTTGCAGACGGATTTACCGACGATTGAGGAGTTGGAGGCTGAGTTGGAAGCGTTTTCTGTGGAGGAGGGAGAGTGAGTTTTAACTCTTTGCTACTTAAAGACTTACTTATTCTGACCAAAGATGGTGAATGGGGAAAAGGAGAACCAGCGACAGATAAAGTGGAGATGCTGGTTATTAGAGGGGCTGATTTTCACGCTGCTCGTTACTGTAACTTGTCTGAGGTTCCTGTCCGTTATATTCCTGAAAAAATAGCCCAGAGAAAGTTTCTTCGAGCTAATGATATTTTGATTGAAACAGCAGGAGGAACAAAGGGAAGACCGACAGGAAGAACCGTTTTCCTTAAGTCCCGTATTTTTCAAATAACAAAGCGTCCTATTACTTGTGCTAGTTTTAGCCGATTTTTACGGGTAAATTCTGAGATTGCAGTGCCAGAGTATGTTTTTTGGTATCTCCAATTTCTTTATGAAGCTGGTCAAATGGAACAGCATCAAGTCCAGCATACTGGAGTTGCTCGCTTTCAGTACACCAAGTTTGCTCAAAGCATTAAGATTCCTCTCCCCCCTCTTCCTGAACAGAAAGCGATCGCAAGAATCCTGGGAACCCTTGATGACAAAATCGAGTTGAACCAGAAAATGAACCAGACGCTAGAAGCAATGGCGCGGGCTATTTTCAAGTCCTGGTTCGTGGATTTTGATCCGGTAAGAGCAAAAATGGAAGGCAGACAACCCGCCGGAATGGATGCTGCCACCGCTGCACTTTTCCCCGATTCGTTCCAGGATTCGCCCTTGGGGTTGATTCCGAAGGGGTGGGAGGTAAAGCCGTTGTCAGAAATAACCCAAAAAATAGGTAGCGGTGCTACTCCAAGAGGTGGGAAGAAAGTGTATGTGGAAGAAGGGGTTGCCTTAATCCGTAGCCAGAATGTTTACGATCATCATTTTCAATGGAATGGTCTGGTAAGGATAACAGATGAAGATGCAGAAAAACTCCGAGGTGTAATTGTTGAAGTAGACGATATTCTACTAAACATTACTGGCGATTCCATTTTACGTACTTGTGTTGTACAACCATCTGTATTGCCTGCAAGAGTCAATCAGCACGTAGCAATAATTCGTCCAATTCAATGGCTACCATGTCGTTATTTGCATCTTTATTTAGCTCAATCATCCATGAAGCAAATTTTACTCGGTTTTGATACAGGTGCAACTAGAAAGGCTATAACAAAGGGACAACTAGAATCCGTTGAAATCCCAATTCCATCTCAACCAATATTATCCTGTTTCAAGGAGATAACAGATTCTTTCTTTGCCAGGACTAACGCCAATTCCGCAGAATCCCGCACTTTCTCCACCCTCCGCAACACCCTCCTTCCCAAACTGATGTCAGGGGAAATACGGGTTGCTGAAGCAGAAGAAAAGATAGAAACTATCCTCTGACTTCAGGAAATCCGGGAAATTTTGACCTCATCCCCCAGCCCCTTCTCCTCGCAGGAGAAGGGGAGTTAGAGTGAGGAGAAGTGGAGTTAGATATATAGCAAAAGGGGAGTCAAAGTCCCTCTCCCAATTAGGGAGAGGGATTTAGGGTGAGGGCAACAACTTCTTCAAGAACAGCACTTAGTTTGTCGAAGACTTCCTCATTGGTGAAACGAATAACCCTAAAGCCTTGGCTTTGCAACCAATTTTCTCGGATTTTATCCTCCATTTGCTGATACTGATGAATCTCACCGTCAACTTCGATAACTAAACGATGTTGGTGAGAATAGAAATCGACAATATATCTACCTATGTTGTGTTGTCGGCGAAATTTTGTATCGCATAAACGGCGATCGCGCAAACATTCCCATAAAATAGACTCAGCAGGAGTTTGTCTTCTACGAAGTTCCCGTGCCCTTTCGAGCAACATCTCCGGAATATGGCGCTTAATCCCCGCCAACTCTGAAATCCTCTCTTCCTCATTCATGACTCAAATATCAACCCTCTCCTTCCTCCCAGATAACTTACGCCGACACCGTACTCCAGGAAAGACTGCAAACTGCCCTAGCAAAAATTAACCCAGATATTTCCACCTCTGCCATAGAAGACGCAATCCGCAAAATCACCAGAACCGAAAGCCCCAACCTGTTTGAAAATAACCGCCGTTTCCACAAATTTCTGACAGATGGTGTCGATGTAGCATACCAGCGAGAAGGGCGCACCATCTACGATAAAGTTTGGTTAGTTGATTTTACCAACCCTGATAACAACAACTGGTTAGCGGTTAATCAGTTTACCGTTATTGAAAACAGAAACAACCGCCGTCCTGATGTCGTAATCTTCCTCAACGGCTTGCCCGTTGCAGTTAAAGTTGGGGTTATCTGGCACACTCAAGGGAGTGGGAAAAGCCTAACTATGACCTTTTATGCTGGAAAAATTGTCCAGCACCCCGCCCTGCATAATCCAACTTTGGTTGTTTTGACAGATAGAAATGACCTTGATGACCAACTGTTTAACACCTTCTCTGCCAGTACGGATCTTTTGCGCCAAACTCCCACCCAGGCACAAGATAGGCAGCAGCTTAAAGAACTTCTCCAGGTAGCGTCTGGAGGAATTGTCTTTACCACCATCCAAAAGTTCGCTCCTGAACCCGCAGAAACCTATCCTACCCTCTCCGAACGGCGCAATATTATCTTTATTGCCGACGAAGCGCACCGGAGCCAATACGGATTAAATGCACGGGTTGTCACCAACACTGAAAAAAAGGAAACCTCCATCAGTTACGGCTTTGCCAAACATTTAAGAGACGCCCTCCCCAACGCTTCCTTTATCGGATTTACCGGAACCCCGATAGAAGCCACAGATAAAAACACCACTGCTGTTTTCCGTGACTATATTGATATTTACGATATCCAACGGGCTGTAGAAGATGAAGCTACCGTCAAGATTCTCTACGAAGGAAGACTGGCAAAAATCCAACTTAAGGATTCAGAACGCCCCCATATTGATAGCGAGTTTGAAGAGATTACCGAAACTGAAGAACACACCGCCAAAGAGAAGCTGAAAAGTAAATGGGCGCGACTGGAAGCCCTTGTTGGTGCAGAGAAACGGATTGCCCAGATTGCCGCAGATATTGTTACCCATTTTGAAAACCGCCTTGCCAGCATTGAAGGGAAAGGGATGATTGTCTGTATGAGTCGCCGCATCTGCGTAGAACTCTACAAGGCGATTGTGGCACTGCGTCCCGACTGGCATAAGGATGATGATGCTTCTGGCACAATCAAAGTAGTAATGACAGGTTCGGCAGCAGATGAGCAGAAAATGCAGCCCCATATCCGTAATAAACGCCGGAGAAAAGCCCTGGCTAAACGATTCAAAAAACCCACAGATGAGTTGAAACTGGTTATTGTTCGGGATATGTGGCTCACCGGATTTGATGCTCCGTGTCTCCACACCCTCTACATTGATAAACCGATGCGTAGTCACAGTTTAATGCAAGCGATCGCACGGGTTAATCGTGTTTTCAAAGATAAGCCTGGTGGTTTGGTAGTTGATTACCTGGGTATTGCCGACCAACTCCGAGAAGCCCTTAAAGAGTATACCGCAGGTGACAGGGAAGAAACAGGTATTCCGACTGAATTTGCCTTGGAGTTGATGCAGGAAAAGTACGAAACAGTGAAAGGGATCTATCACTGTTTTAATTACACTACCTTCTTCACCGGAACAGCAACCGAGCGAGTTTCACTTATTCCTGCTGCCATAGATTTTATCTTAGGATTAGAAGACGGTAAGAAACGGTACATCAAAGCGGTAACAGAGCTAAATAAAGCCTATGCCCTTGTCAGCAGTACCGATAAAGCTCTTGCCATCCGTGATGAGGTGGGCTTTTTCCAGGCAATTAAAGTAGCTCTAACCAAATACACCGCCAATGATAATCGCAGTCCAGAAGACCTGGATGTAGCCATCCGCCAAATTATCTCAAAAGCCGTTGTTTCAGATCAAGTTATTGACATTTTTGCTGCTGCTGGTTTAGAGAAGCCTAATATTGCCATTCTCTCCGATGAGTTTTTAGAAGAGGTACGGGGACTGCCTCATAAAAATGTTGCCTTGGAAGTGCTGAAAAAACTGATTAACGATGAGATAAAAACCAGGTCTAAAAGTAACTTAATCCAGTCTCGCTCCTTCAGTGAGATGTTAGAAAAAACTGTGCAACGTTACCAGAACCGCTCCATTGAAACAGCACAGATTATCAATGAACTAATAGAGCTGGCAAAAGAGCTACGGGAAGCGCAGAATCGGGGTGAAGACTTAGGATTAAGCGATGATGAAATAGCTTTTTACGACGCTCTGGAAGTCAACGACAGTGCGGTAAAAGTTTTGGGAGATGAAACCCTTAAAACCATAGCATGGGAGCTGGTAAAAGCAATTAAGCGCAATATCACTATTGATTGGACTCTCAAAGAGAGCGTTAGAGCCAAACTGCGGGTAACCGTGAAAAGACTGCTCAAAAAATACGGCTATCCACCAGATAAGCAGGAGAAAGCCACGCTCACCGTCATTCAACAAGCAGAGCTTCTGTGTAGAGATTGGGCTGCATAGGAAACGTGACTACAAAGAAAAAAATACTCTCTTTATTTATCAAAGATAGGGAGCAGGGAACACATGGAGGTAATTTAAGGATTTCTACTCATAATTACTATAAACTCAATTCCATTCTTTTGGACTAGTTCAATGTCAAATTTAAATGATAATTGGTTTCTACAGTAGAGCAGCAATTCTAAAAACTCCATCTGAGTCCATACATGAAAATGAATGCTGTAATTCATCTCCATCAAGCGTTGAATATAGGCATCAGCCTTATCTTCAGGAACATGATTAACTATCCTAGTCCACTCATCAAAGTGAGAGTATTTTGAACATTCAGCTCCTTGAGTATAATCGCGAATCAAATGTTCTAGAGGTGTTACAGGGCGATCGCGATCAAAAGTATATCGCTTATCCGGTACAGCCATATACAGAATACCACCTGGCTTGAGTACTCTCAAATGATGCTCAATCGTACCGATGGGATTCTGGCAATGTTCAATCATGTGATTAGCAATCACAAAGTCAACCGAATCCTCAGCTATTGATGGTAAAGTCTCCCCATCATCGATAATATTTACTTCTACTAATTCATACTCTGCTAATTCGGGGTACTGCTTTCTTAGCTCAGCAACCGGTAGACGGTCAACATAATTTACCTTAGCATTAGGAGGAACCTCCAGTGGTGAATGCAAAGCACCAATTTCAATACCGTCACCAGATAAGTAATGCCAAGCTATTTGCCGACGTAATGCCTGTTCGGGTGAAATCGGTAATGCCTGTTCAGGTGAAATCGGTAATGCCTGTTCAGGTGAAATCGGTGTAGTAGAGTCTACCTGAGCTGGTTGCTGATTTTGGATAACTAAGTGTTTAACTTTTTTGGTGACTCTTTCTAAAATTGAAGCCATGGTATAGGTGTTAGGGAATGGGGAATTGAGTTCTATAAATTTAAGATAAGTCTTGATTGAGTACAATTTATTTAGGATTGCTATATTTTTGTCTCTGGAGATCTTATAACTTTAGACTAAAATCCTCTGTCTTATTAGTTAAATTAAGACTGTAGCAAGGGTCATATTGAATAATTTTTTGCCACTTGCTCTGCATATACTTAATTTCTTTACTAAATCGAGTTTGTTTCTCCACAGTATCCTCATAACCCCGACTCTTGGACTCATAGTGATAGAGCACTACATGGGGTAAGTAGATATTCCGGTAACCTTTTTCAACTATCTTAAAACAGAAGTCAATATCATTAAAAGCGATTGTCAGTTCTTCTTCAAAACCGCCAACCTCTTCAAAGACATTACGCCTACACATTAAACAAGCTGCTGTTACTGCTGAGTAGTTATTGATCGTTTGAATTTGACCAAAATAACCGGGAGAGTCCCTAGTATAGTATTTATGGCTATGACCAGCTACACCTCCTATTCCCCCTATTACTCCAGCATGTTGTACAGTATTGTCGGGATACAAAAGCATCGCACCTACTGCACCAATACAGGCTCGCTGAGCTTGCTCCACCATTGCTTCAAGCCAATCGGGGGTTACAACTTCTGTATCATTATTTAAAAATAGCAGGTACTCTCCTTGGCAGCGTTCAACTGCATAATTATTGATTTTAGAAAAATTAAAAGGAATATCTAATAACTCGGAGCTAAATCGATCTGGTTCCCTAGTTTGCCAGTTTTGGATTACCTCCTGAGTTTTTGCCTCTGTACTACCATTATCAATCAGCACAACTTCATAATTGGGGTATTGAGTTTTAGTAAAAACAGACTGCAAACAATTATCCAGGATATTGCCCAAATTTTTGGTAGGAATGATTATACTAACTTTCTTGAATTCCTTAATCTCATATCTAACCAGATGATGACCACAAGGAACCGGAATTACTCTTGCTGATGATTCCCCTCGTCTGTGTAGTGCATCTAATAGAGCCTTCTGAGCAGCATCAGTGGCATAGCTTTTGCTATCCAAATTGCTAGCAGTAGAAGCGGCATGACTCCGCCAATGATATAAAATCTTGGGAATATGAAAAATGTTGTCGGTTTTTTCTGTCAGTCTCAATACCAAATCATAGTCTTGAGAGCCTTCATAGCCAACCCTAAATCCTCCTATTTCACTGACTAGTGAACGGCGATAGGTTCCCAGATGAGCAGTGTACATCCTGGATAAGAATGAGTCAGGACACCAATCTGGCTTAAAGAATGGATCTTTGAGCTTACCATCATCTTGAATCTTGTCTTCATCTGAGTAAATAATGTCAGCATGGAGATACCTGTTTAGTAATAAGGCAACCTCATACAAAGCATCCTGACTCAACAAATCGTCATGATCTAGTAGAGCAACAAACTCACCTGTAGCAATTTCTAAAGCTGAATTAGAAGCCACAGAAATATGACCATTTTCCTTTCTCCAGAGTACTTTAATCCGTGCATCTTTCCTCGCATACTCTTCTAAGATAGGTCTAACATAACTGTTGGTTGAGCAATCATCAGCAATACATAACTCCCAGTAGGGATAAACCTGATCCAGAACCGACTCAATCGCCTCCCTTAAAAAACCTTCTGGTGGATTAAACACTGGCATAATCACGCTAATTACTGGCTGATAACTAAATATTTCTACTATCTGAGCCATCTTGCGCAAGTCTGCTTGCCTGGGATAGTTATTGTTTAACCATTTCTGATAGTTGATGTCATCACTTTGGTGTGTTTCTGGCGGAGGTTCAACTGGTGGTACTACTCCCTCAAGTTTTTGAGAGATTTTTTTGAGTAACTTAGCTATGGCATACCGAAGTCCTTTCGTTTTCAACACTGCCAACAGATGCCTTGCTCGTGACAATAAACGGCTATAGCGCAAGCTACTATCTTCAGCTAACCCAACGGCACGCTTGAATTTTGCTCCCAATGTTTGCAATTTACTCAACTTACTATTGTCCATGGAAATAATAACTTCAAACTGCTCCGTTTCTTCCTAGAGCGTCAATTCAGCATTTGATTACAATCCTAAATCCATAGCTATGCGATGAGCACAGGCAAATCCGGAAAATGCTACCGCATTCAAACCCTGTCCAGGAAAAGTACTATCACCGACACAGTACAACCCCGGTACTGCTGTACGATTAAACGGCATCCCTAACAATCCCATTAACTTGCGCCTAGGAATTGGACCATAAGTCCCATCCTCACGACCTAAAAACCTTTTATGGCTTCGTGCCGTACCCACCTCCATATAGCTTAATCCGGCATCTAAACCAGGAAAAATCTTGTCCAACCTTTCAATCAAGCGTTGTGCTGCATTTTCCTTCTTTTGTTGATATTCCTTGCCAGATAATCCTTGCCAATCGGACATCCAGCTAGGAGTGAAAGTGTGGACAATATGGTAGCCTGCTGGTGCTAAATCTGGGTCAAGCAGGGTAGGAATGGAAACAAAAATCGTACCTTCTGGGTCTTCCATTTTTTCCCAGTCTTCTAGCACAATATGGTGACATTCTGTACCTTCTGGCAAGACTGACTTCTCAACTCCCAAGTGCAAGCTCAAGAAACTGGGTGACTTCTGATAACGTTTGTGCCACCTCTTTTCTGCCGCTGGCATCTTCTCTGCTGGCAACAATTTCTCAAAAGTGTCCCACCGGGTTGCATTGGAGACAATTCGCTTGGCTCGATATTCCTTACCATTAGTGAGCTTGACACCTACTGCCTTGCCATTTTGAGTAAGAATTTGCTTCACTCTAGCCTTATACTGAATCTGACCCCCAGCTTTCTCCAATCCCTCTACTAGTTTTTGGGCAATTTGACCTACACCACCTTTAGGATAATTAATGCCACCGTAATGTCGGTCGGAGAAGACCATCCCAGCATTAATCATAGGTGTCTTGTCAGCCGGTACAACTGACCAACAGTAGCACTCCATATCAATAAACTTTAATAATAGGGGGTCACTAATATACCTCCGAGCAATGTCACCTGCATTCTGAGGCAAGTACTTGACTAAACCCAAACAAGCCAGCGGATTTTGGAAAAATACCCGCATGAGATACCAGGGTTCTTCCAAAGACAGTAACTCGATCGAGTTGAGGCAGTTGAATACCTGCCAACATTCGTCATAAAATTTGCGAATACCTTGCTGTTCTTGGGGAAAATGGGCAATTATTTCTTGCAAAAACTTCTCATAATTTTGATGAACTTTCAACTCTAAACCAGCAGGGAGATGATAGTGAATCTGTACAGGGTCTCGAATAGTTTCCAAGCTAACATCCACTGCTTCAAGTGCCCTAGTGAGGAGATTAGTTGTTCCTTGGGAGCCAAAACCAAAAATCATCGATGCTCCGACATCAAAGCGATACCCTGCTCGCTCAAAATAACCAGAACTACCGCCAGGAATGATGTAGCTCTCTAGTACTAGTACCTTGGCTCCTTTGGCAGCTAGCTGGGTTGCTGTCACTAGTCCTCCAATCCCAGAGCCAATAACAATAACGTCAAATACCGATGATGTTTGAGAGAGGGAACGGGAGCGATCAGTCAATGAGCGAGAGTTGAACGCAGCAGTCATGAAAATATGCAGTTTCGTGGGAAATTAGCCTGACGTATCTGAGTTTAACGTTTCTTGAGCAAAATTCTAAATAAAAAAGTAGGGGTCAGCTTGCGCTTGCTTACTGCCCCCACCTGCCGATCCTTATAGATGAGGAGAACACTAAAACTCAATATAGCCTTATTGATAATTAATTGCAACACTCTTAATAAGAAATTTATTCAACAAGGCTTTTAATCAGCAAAACCAAAACACCCAGCCAGAACCTTAAAGCATTATTATGGTTGCTGGACTTTACTGTGTCATTCCTTGTGAGCTAGCTTCTATGACTCTTCAACTCCGTGTTTATGTGCCACCCCATCCCCTGATTAAACACTGGCTAGGGGTTGCTCGTGATGTGGCAACACCTCCCCCACTGTTTAAGACTGCGATTAAGGAGTTGGGACGTTGGCTAACCTACGAAGCAGTTCGCGACTGGTTACCCACAGAGGAAATGGTCATACAGACGCCCCTAGCTCCCTGTACAGTGACAATGGTGAATCCAGACAAGCCGTTGGTAGTAGTACCAATTTTGCGAGCAGGATTGGGATTATTAGAAGGAGCTCAAACCTTGTTACCCTTAGCCTCAATTTACCACCTGGGTATAGTGAGGGACGAAGAAACCCTCGAAGCCAGCTGTTACTTAAATAAATTGCCCAAGCAATTTGCTCCCCAGACGCGAATATTAATCACCGATCCGATGCTAGCAACTGGTAACTCGATGATGATGGCCATGGCAGAACTAACCAAGCGGGGTGTTGAGCCAGCGATGACGCGGATTGTCAGCGTCGTTGCAGCTCCACCAGCATTGAAACAGTTGGGTACAGATTATCCGAGTTTGAACATCTATACTGCAATGATTGACGAAGAGCTTAACTCTCAAGGTTATATTGTTCCAGGATTAGGAGATGCAGGCGATCGCATTTTTGGCACTTCTGGTTAAGGAAGAGCTTCCTTTCCAACTCCCCCAGCTCCCCTCTTCCTCAGTAGGCAACAGGAGCAATCAACCGTTAATCTTGAAGTATTCATAATCCAAAGGTGAAAGAGAACATGAGTCAGCGTGATGGTTTTACAGGTGGATTTCTAGCTGGAGCTGTATTTGGTGCATTGGTTGGTGGAATAGTAGGAGTGCTGGTTGCTAGCCAAAAAGACAATCAAGGCGAGGAGTCAGAGCAATCTTTGCTCAATTCCAGCTTGTCAAAAGCTAGAGCGATTAAGGGTAGAAGGAGTCAGCTGAAGGCTGAAGAAAGCATTGAAGCAGCTCGTCGTAGCTTGGAAGATAAAATCGCCCAACTTAATACAGCAATTGATGATGTTCGTCAACAACTTGGTACGGTAAATGGCAATGCTGCGGAAGTAAATCGGGAGAGAACATTTGATTCCTAGTGCAGCGCGGCGGAAATAACCCACCAGGAGAGAGAGCGATAGAATTCTTACTCTATAAGCATTCTTAATTCTTAATTCTTAACAAAATATTAAAAAAATGACTTAATTAAGTATTTTATGTATCAAAAATTACTCCTTTCCCGTTGACAATTAGAAAAATATACTGATTGGGATACAGTTAATAGCGTACTCTTGCATTCCCTTATCTGGGTTATCCCCCAGAAAAATACTATCTTTTTGAAATTTCTAGGGGGGTTTGTCTACAGGATTTTTTAATTTTTCCGGCTAGAGAATAAAAATAGCTATATGATTAAATTTTAGAGATTATACAAATGGTGCACTAAAATTTTGCAAAAAATGCATTTTTGTATCCAATAATACAAAAAATTATGTTAATTAGAAGAATTTTCTAGAGATCAATATATAAACACAAATAAAAAATTTTTGTCTAATCAAAGATTTTCGGAGTCCTATTAAAGATAAAGCTAATCACAAAGAAAAATTTATTTATAATTTTTGGGAGAGATTTGATCTATGTCAAGTGTAAAAGTGGGTATCCTACACTCTCTCCGAGGAACAATGGCTATCAGCGAAGCTCCACTCAAGGATGCTGAACTAATGGCGATTGCTGAAATCAACCAATCTGGGGGAGTACTAGGCAAGCTCATTGAACCAGTCATTGAAGATGGAGCTTCTAACCCAAACTTATTTGAAAGCAAAGCTAGAAAACTGATCCAACAAGACCAAGTAGTTACCATCTTCGGTAGTTGGACTTCTGCCTGTAGGAAAGCTGTCCTACCTGTCTTAGAAGAATTAAATGCTCAACTTTGGTATCCCTTACAGTACGAAGGATTAGAGAGCTCGAAACATATTTTTTACACTGGCTCTTGTCCCAATCAACAAGTGGAACCTGCTGTGAGCTGGTTGCTGGAAAATCAAGGTAAACGCTTCTATCTGCTAGGGTCAGACTATGTTTTTCCACGTACTGTTAATAAAATCATCAAAGCACAATTAAAACAGCAGGGAGGCATAGTAATTGGGGAAGATTATACACCATTGGGCAATCAAGACTTAAGGGCAATTATCAGCAAAATTAAGCAACAAGCTCCCGATGTCGTCTTCAGCACGATCAATGGTGATAGTAACATTGCTTTCTATCGCCAGTACCAAGAGTTAGGTCTGAGTGCAGATAACATTCCCATCATGGCAGTAAGTGTGGCGGAAGAAGAACTGCATAGAATAGGAAATGTAGCTACAGGTCACTATGCTAGTTGGAGTTATTTCCAGAGTTTAGACACACCCAATAATCGAAAATTTGTCAATAATTTTCAGCGTCGCTATGGAGCACAACGAGTCACCTCTGATCCCATTGAAGCAGCCTATTCCCAAGTCTACCTCTGGAAGCAAGCCGTGGAATTAGCTGAGTCATTTGAGGTTGACAGAGTTCGTGTGGCAGCTTATGGTCAAAGCTTTGAAGCTCCTGGTGGATGGGTCTGCATTGAGCCAAATCACCATGTGGGCAAAGTTTCTCAAATTGGGCGGATTTTACCTACTGGACAATTTGAGATTGTCAAAACTAGTAAAAATTTGATTAAACCTTTACCCTGGTTAGGTGTGGAAGAAATTAATTTCCATGCTTCACCAATTGTTATTGATATTCTGGCGGAAGTTTCTCGAAAAGTTTGGCAGCTCGGAAAAAAGTCCGAGGAACTAGAAGCAGCAACAATACAGTTATACAAAGAGGTTGCCCAACGACAGCAAATAGAAACCGTACTGCGTGAATCTGTCAACGAAGCAGCACGTAATGCGGCAGAACTGAAAGCGCTCTTTGCTGCGATGAAGGATATCATCCTCGTACTTGACGCCGAGGGACGGTATCTCAAAATTGCACCAACTAATCCAGCGCTACTCTACAAACCTGCTGAGGAATTAATGAATAAAACCTTACACGAGGTTTTTGAACTAGCTCAAGCTGATACCTTTTTAGGTTACATCCGAGACGCTCTAGAAAACCAGCAGACAGTCAATGCAGAATACAGCCTGAGTATTGGAGAGCAAGAAGTTTGGTTTGATAGTAGCATTTCGCCCATTTCTACAGACTCAGTTATTTGGGTAGCACGGGATATTACGGAGCGCAAGCTAGCAAGGGAGGCACTACAGCAGGCAAAAGCTGAACTAGAGCGACAATTTGCAGAACGAACAGTTGCTTTAGTAGCATCTAACGATCAACTGGTGGCAGAAGTTGCGGAACGAACCTTAGCAGAGAAAGCTTTACGAGCTGCCAAAGATCAATTGCAAGCTATTTTAGAGGCGGTACCTGGGATTGTTTCTTGGATTAGCTCAGATTTAAAGTATTTGGGAGTAAATCGGCAATTAGCCGAAACTTTCAAAATGCCCCAAGAAGCCTTTATTGGCCAAGATATCGGTTTTTTACAGGCTAGTTCTGAGTTTAATACCTTAGTAAAGGCATTTTTTGCTAGTTCCGAGCAAGACATTTATAAAGAAGTAAATGCTCAAGTCAATGGTACTAATCGGAATTACTTAATTGTAGCTCGCAAATACGACCAAGACCGAGCTGCCTTCACCGTTGGTATTGATATTACTGAGCGCCAGCAGGCTCTTGAAGCTCAACGGCAGGCGGAAGCCAACTATCAGAGTATCTTTGAAAATGCCGTTGAAGGGATCTTTCAAACTACCCCTGATGGACAATACCTTAGTGTAAATCCAGCACTTGCCCGCATCTACAGCTATGAGTCTCCAAAAGAGCTGATGGCTAATATTATCAATATCAAGGAACAACTTTACCTCAACCCCAATCGTCGTTCCCTTTTTACTCTCTTACTCCAAGAAAATGATACTGTTGTGGACTTTGAGTCCCAAATCCATCGCAAAGATGGCAGCATTATCTGGATTTCTGAGAATGCTCGTGCTATTCGTGACGAGGAAGGTAACTTGCTTTACTACGAAGGTACAGTTGAAGATATTAACCAACGCAAGCAGGCAGAGGAGGCTTTGCAAAGAGCCAATGAGGAGCTAGAAACTAGAGTTGAGGAGCGAACAGCAGCACTCAAAGACTCGAATCACCAACTGGCAATTGAGATTGTTGAGCGCCAACGGATAGAAGCAGAATTACGAGCGCTCTTTGCTGCGATGACTGATGTCATTGCGGTTTTTGATCACCAAGGAAGATATCTCAAAATAGTATCGACCAATTCTGAGTTGTTGTATTGTCCAGCAACTGAACGTATTGGTAAAACTGTCCATGAGGTTTTGCCGCCGATACAAGCGGAGTTGTTTGTTAGTCATATCCAGGAAGCATTAGCTACAGGACAGACAGTAAGTGTAGAATACAGCCTACCGATTCAAAACACGGAGATAGCAATACAAGAACATCAGGAGAATAGCACCATTCTCAAGTTAAAAGCTAAAAATCAAAAGCCCAAATTAGAGGAAGTTTGGTTTGCTGCTAATGCTTCACCTATGCCAGGTAATCGGGTGATTTGGGTAGCGCGGAATATTACCGAGCGCAAACTAGCAGAAGAAGCCATCAGACAAGCAGAAGAGAAGTATCGTAGCATCTTTGAAAATGCCATCTGTGGCATTTTTCAAACTACCACAGATGGTCGTTACCTAAGTGTCAATTCAGCTCTAGCTCGGATGTATGGCTACTCCTCGCCAGAGGAAATGATCAAAAGCCTGACTAATATTCAACAGCAACTATACGTTAACCCCAAGCGTCGAGATGAGTTGATTGCGACTCTAGAGAAGGATGGTGCGGTATCCAATTTTGAATACCAGGTTTATCGCAAAGATGGCCGTATTATCTGGAGTTGTGGCAATACTCGTGCTGTTCGTGATGCTAATAACAACATACTTTACTACGAAGGCACGGTTGAAGACATCACCATGCGTAAGCAAGCAGAGGAAGCATTACGGGCAGAACAAGCCAAGTCAGAGGGTTTATTACTAAATATATTGCCCAAGATGATCGCCGAACAATTGAAACAAGACCAAAGTGCGATCGCTGAGCAATTCGAGGAAGCAACAATTCTCTTTGCCGATATTGTTGGCTTTACTCCCCTTTCTTCAAGTATGTCACCGACAGAGCTGGTTGATTTACTCAATCAAATATTTTCCCGCTTCGATCGCTTAACACAAAAGTATGGTTTAGAAAAAATCAAGACAATTGGTGATGCTTATATGGCAGTTGGTGGTCTCCCAATGCCTAAACCTGACCATCCAGAGGCAGTTGCGGAGATGGCATTGGAGATGCAACGGGAAATCACTCGTGTCACCTCAAATAATACTCAACCCTTCCAACTCCGCATTGGTATCAATACAGGACCAGTAGTAGCAGGAGTAATTGGCGTTACTAAGTTCATTTATGATTTATGGGGGGATGCGGTGAATGTGGCTTCGCGGATGGAATCTCAGGGTTCATCAGGACGTATCCAAGTGACTACTGCTAGTTATGAGCGCCTCAAGCACAAATATTTGTTTGAAAAGCGGGGTGAGATTGAGGTTAAAGGTAAGGGAAAAATGGTTACTTATTGGCTTATCGATAGAGTTCAGGACTTATAGCCTCACCTAGAGCGTCGGTCCAGTAGAAGTAGTTGACAAAGCCACGAAAATGTAAGTGATACCAAAATGGTGCCAACCTACTTAAATCTGGACTTCCTCAGTCAAAGTAACCTTTCGCTTCAACAGATCAATAATACTAAAATAATACTGGTTATCTTTTTTGTAGATAACCATAAGTTGTTGTGAGTCTTTCATAATTATATTGAGAACTCTTTGAACCCCTGAAATCAATTCCGTATAATTTTGACCGCTCACATCAGACATTGCCAGAAGGGAATTATCTGTAGAGTCGAGTTGCTCATCACCATTCGTGTCTTGGTTTACCACCAAATACAACAACCATTTAATCACTGGAGACTCTTTACAGCTAAATTCGGTTTGCTCAACGACACCTGAATTCTTTGATTGAGCGTTAGTGACACCTGTCTCCGTTAATTGAATGGTTTGTTTAATCAAATAGTCGTTCGTTGGTAATAGCTTGGTAAATGTAACCGTTTCCTTACTTTTATCGAAAAACAAGTAATTATGTAGATCACTCTGATAACCTCGCTTAGAAGAAAATCCCTGTTTTTCAGGTTCTAGAAGAACAGAAGATATCATCTGTGAAGTACCTGGTATACATTGAAACTTACTTAAAGTTACTTCAGGAGTGGTCTTGTTTGAGTTAGAATGAGAGGAGCCTGACAAAAAACAGGCTGTGCAAGAAAATAACAATAAACCACTAACAAAAAATAATCTTCTCATCAAATTATTATCCTACCTAAATTTCTCAACTAACTGTCAGTCCAATCCCTCAGCAGTAGGGTGCGTTGTGCGTAACAAAGTGGAGCGTAATGCACAAAATTACTCTTGTTGAAAAAAGGCAGAGGGCTCCAGGGCAGAAGGCAGAAGGCTCCAAGGGAAGCTGACTTGTTTCTCATTTTCTTTTTCGACGTGGTATTTTATCAATCGTGCCTGTTGCCTGCGTCGTCAGACGCTTATTACTTAAAACTCCGGTGACCACAAGTCGGAAACTGCCACATCAAAACCCGGAAGCACATCCGGAATACTCAGAATATCACCATCACCCAAAACCACCACCTCAACACCCTGACGGTAAATTTCAACCCTGTGCTTCTCTGGGTTAATCAGAATACCTACTTTTGTCCCTTGAGATAAGAAATTCTGAATCTTGTCCCTGAGAGATTTGAGAGTATCAGAGGGAGACTTAACCTCAACCATCAAATCGGGAGCAAGTTCCGCAAAAGAAAGAGGGCTAATTTTCATTCGTTCTGCTAGTACGAACGAAACATCAGGCGCTCTCACATCAGAATTGGGAAGCTCAAAACCTGCACTTGAAGCTGTTACCCGTCCTAACTTACGAGGTCTAGTCCAATTTCCCAATACCCTAACTACTTCAGCAACTACTTCATCTGATTGATACCCCGATGGACTCATGATAGTAATACTCCCATCTACTAACTCCATGCGATACTCAGGATGCTCTGCTTGGAGTTTCTCTAGGTCTTTGCGTGTCAGAGTTGTGAGAGTTGCCATTAATTTCCTCCCTCAAGCCTACATCTAAATTATGTCAATTCTAATGCCCCATTGAGATCTACTGACCTATTAATCGCAATCTCTACTACTCGATTATCTGCTCGCTGGTCATTTTTGGCTATAATTCCGAGTTATTCAATGAAAACGCGACATAACCCCAAGCGCTCATGTAACGCTTGAAAGCTTGAAAATGTTTGTCAAGAAAAAGAGGTAAATAGACAAAACAAGAAACTCTGCCAAACCCATGCTCCTGAACTTCTCCTTACAGAAGTAGCAATTTTTTTAGAGTTGATGCGAGAGTGCGTTTGCAGAGCAGTCCCTTTAATCGTTCCCCTAGGGTTAGGAGAGTGCCTTTCGTCTAAATCGCAATCTCACTTTATATACAAAAAATATAATTGAGATGAAAACTATTTGTCAAGAAAAAAAATCAAACTCTTCAGTTTGCCTGATAACGCTAGCTCTAGCTCCTTTCAGGAAGGGAAGTGTAGTGGCATGGGTGTGAGGGGGTGAGCGAAAAAAAGGGTGGGGAGTGTGTGGAATGTGGGGAGTATGGGAGGTGTGGGGAGATAGAGATACAAAGGAGAACTAATAATTTGAGAGGATACAAAGCTCGAAAATCCCAACCAAAATTTCGCTCACCCTTTCTGGGTGGGTGTAGAAGCCAAGTATTAAGCTATCTCTAGCTTAAGTTGACACCAATGCACGTCGGTGCGCCCCTAAAATTATGGTGATTTATTAGTGAGATCACTAGTATGCAGATATTCTCTTGGAGTGCGATTTGTGTTAGGTAGAGCGATCGCACTACCCAACCTACTAATTTTGGACAGGCTGGAAGCCTATCCTAGGTTCCACATTTATAATTATTGCTATATTTGATGTATCAAAAATTACTGTAATAATATTGAAAATTAAGAAAATACCGATTGTGACAGCTCAAGTGTGTACAACTCACACTCTATAATTAAAAGCGTGTTCTAGGTGAGTTTGATTACCGTGAATCCTCAAATTGCTAAAGCAGACTTGGAAGCATTGGCAACCGAGCGTGGTGTGTCCAAGGCAGAGTTAAAAGCTGTATCTTTGGCTCTAGATGGTCTATCAAGCCAAGAAATTGCTAAGAAACTGGGTATCAGTGCGATCGCAGTACGCAAACGATTGGGTGAGGTTTATCAGAAATTTGGGATTTCTGGTAAAGGTCCTGGAAAACTAGCGGAACTCAAACGGATTCTGACATCTGGGTATCTCAACACCAACTCAAATATTGCCTTACCCAAAGATTGGGGGGAAGCACCGGATGTGTCGGTTTTCTATGGACGCACGGAAGAACTCGCCACTCTAAAGCAATGGCTCCTCCTGGATAAGTGCCGCTTAGTGGCACTATTGGGGATGCCAGGAATTGGTAAAACTACCCTTTCTGTAAAGCTAGCTAAACAAATCCAGGATGAGTTTGATTACCTGATTTGGCGATCGCTAAGCCATGCTCCATCCCTTCAAGAGTTCTTAGTTGAGCTCATCCAATTCCTATATAACCAGCAAGAAGTTACTATACCAGAAGATATTAACAAGGGCATTTCCCAGCTAGTTGATTATCTAAGTAAATATCGCTGCTTATTGATACTGGATGATGTGGAGGCGATTCTACGAAGTGGCGATCGCTTTGGACGCTATCGGCAGGAATACGAAGGTTATGGTGTACTGCTAAAACGGGTGGGAGAAGCAGAGCATCAAAGCTGCTTATTGCTCAATTCCCAAGAAAAACTCAGAGAAATTACCCTACTCGAAAGTCAAAAAGGGCCTATTCATGGGTTGCCATTGGCAGGACTTAAGCCAGAAGATGCTCGAAAAATCTTGCAAGAAAAAGGTTTAACTGGGGAAGAACAGTGGCAATATTTGATTGATTATTCACAAAGAAATCCCCTAGCTTTAAAGATAGTTGCTGCCAATATCAAAGATTTGTTTGATGGTAATGTTACGGAATTCGTCAAACACCAAACCTGGATTTTCGGTGACTTTAGCGAAATACTCAATCAACCGTTTCAACGCTTGTCAGATTTAGAGAAGGAAATTCTGTGTTGTTTGGTCAGTGAAGCAAATGCTGTTTCACTTCAAGATATCAAAAATAAGTTGCCTGAATCGTTACCGACTTCAGAAATTATGGAAGCATTAGCATCTCTCATCCATCGATACTGGATTGAAACAGCTAGTAGTAAGGATAAAAATTCTGGTGAAACCCTTTATACGATTCAGGATCTTGTTAAGAAGTATGTTGACAAGTATCAGTTACAAGAGACAACAAACAAGAGATAACAGGTAATGTGATTTACTGTATTAACCCGGAATGTAAACATCGTCAAAATCCTGACCAACTAGAGAATTGCCAAAGCTGCGGTACTCTACTCCTTATTAATGGACGGTATAGACTGATTAAACCACTGCGTGAATTAAGTCCACTTAACCATACTGATGTCTTTGAAGTGGATGATGAGGGGATTCGGAAAGTGATGAAAGTCTTGAAAGACGACAGTCCCCAATTAGTGGAGATGTTTACACGAGAAGCTTTGACATTACAGGAGCTGAAACATTGGGGAATTCCTCAAGTCGATATTGATGGCTACTTTACTTTCACCCCTAACCATAGTTCTCAAGAACTTCACTGCTTGGTGATGGAATACATTGAGGGTCATAATTTAGAGCAGTGGATATCTGAGCATGGTTCTATTTCTCAATCTCTTGCTCTCAAGTGGCTGAGAGAATTAATAGAAATTTTGGATGTCCTGCATCAAAATCATTTTTTCCATCGAGATCTTAAACCATCTAACATAATACTTAAACCTGATTTACAGCTAGTTTTAATCGATTTTGGCAGTGTTAGGCAAATTTCCCATACTTACTTAGTAAAACTTAATTTAGGCAATCTCACGACTATTTTTTCTGGCGGCTACACGCCACAGGAACAAATCGATGGCAAAGCTAGTCCCCTATCTGATTACTTTGCCCTTGGGCGTACTTTTGTCTATTTACTAACTGCCAAACATCCTGTTGAGTTTCCCATTGACTCGAAAACAGGTAGGTTGATTTGGCAAGATAAAGCACCGCAAATTTTCCCACCACTGCGAGATTTTATTGATGAGTTGATGGCTCCTTTTCCAGGAAATAGACCCCAAGATACAGCTCTAATTTTGCGGGATTTAAATCCCCGGGGATTATTTTTTAAAAGTGTACTCCGCCGCCTTAATTCCCCTAAATTTAAAATTATATGTGCAGGATTGCTAATACTGGGAGTTACCAGCGCGGTTATTTATCGTGCTTCATTTCCCTTATTTAATCGACAATATTACGAGCAAGGTGTCAAAGAACTAAATGAAAATCAGTTAAGCAGCGCCCGGAAATTCTTTAAACGAGCGCTCGAGTACAATCCTAAAGATGACAGAACTTATAACAATATGGGAGTTATTTGCCAAAGGCAGAAAGATTTTGCTTGTGCAAAAATTTGGTATGATAAGGCTCTCAAGCTTAACCCGAATAATGCTGTCGCTCGCTATAACTTGGCAGGTTTTTACGATGATTCGGGGAACTTTGAGCGTGCTGAAGTCGAATACCAGTTAGCTGCACAATCTGAAAGTTCTTTTGCAGCTAATGCCATTAGTGACTGGGCGCGTGTGCGGATTTTAAGGGGAGATACGGCTAGAGCTATGGCGTTGAGCTTACGAGGTTTGCAGCAAACAGATAATCCCAAAGTAAAATCAGCTTTACATAAAAATCTTGGCTGGGCACTGTGGATGGAAACAAATTATAACGAGGCTGAGGTTCATTTACGAAAGGCAATTCAGTTAAACAAACAGCGAACTGATGCTTACTGCTTGCTGGCACAGGTACTAGAATCACAGGGTAAAAAGGAAGAAGCCTTAGTTGAATGGGAAAATTGTCTCAAGCATGACTCCAAAAATCGAGTGGAGGTGCTGACTTGGCAAACTATGGCACGTCAACGCTTAAAGGGTGTATAATACCAAGTCCGGTTGAATACTTACACTTTGGTGACAAGAAGGCAGAAGGCAGAAGGAAAAGAAGGCTTAAGCGAAACCGGGTGCTTGAAAAGCGGATTTGGTATCAGAAGGGAAGAGGGTTTAAATTGTTTCTTCCATTCATAATGGGTGGTGCGCCCCCGTCAGGCACTTTCTACAAAAATAGAGATTGTAGACACTTGGCGAATACCTTTTAATACTTTATCGGTTTTGAGATCTCTTTGCCCGTATACTCGCCCGATATGGGGAGATGGATATTCCCAAGTAGTTAGATTCCCTAATCTTAAAGCATCATCTTTGCTTCCTGTACCAGAGTATAGCGAGGGTATCCACAAATTACCCTTTACACCTCCTTTCATTTCAATATAAGCGGGGAGCCAAATGGTATCTGGATAACCTCGTTTCGGTTGAAATCTCAGTTGCTCTATTTGCTCAAAAGGAACCCAATAGTAACCATTGGGAACAATTGCTTCTAGGAAAGGACCGAGTAGATCATCAGCATCACGAATTTCGGTGAATGGTTGATCGTCTAAATTACCTGATAATTGGGGAACTTGCTCCCAACCTGCCCCTAGTGCTAATTCTGCTTCTGTTATATTTGCCTCAGCTAAACAACATACAGCTTGAATAAACTTTTCTCCATAAGCCGGGGGTGGCAGTAAAGCTTGAGGTACACCTTCTGCCTTATTTATAAAGTTATAACGTAAACGTTCAGCCCTCAAAATTCCTAAGTAAAACTCAGCATTTTCAGCAAAGCTAGGCTCAGCAGATACAGCATAATGTAACTCCTCTTCTGCTTGGTCAAATTCTTCTGTTAGAATCAGTAATTCAAATAGGAGAAAACGTTGACCTAAGTTTCCTGGCTCATTAACTAAGTCTTGGCGAGCTTGAGCGATCGCTTCTCCCAAATTTCCCTGTGCCAGCCAATCTTCTGTTCTCAATTCAGGTTCCTCCTTTTACAAAAAGCGACGGGGAAGCCAAATCCTTAAAGGGGCTGAAGGAAATGTCGCCCCGCCGCTTTGTCCTTTGTCAAATGACAATAGCTAAGACAAAATGGTTTGCACAATACGCGCAATATTCCTCGCATCATCTATACCTCGGTGATGTGTTCCTTCAAGTTCAAGTCCAAGTTTTTTCAAGGCACCACTCATGCCAAACCTCTTTTTGGAGTCGATAGCAACAGAAAATGCTTTTTTGATATTGAGATGTCCTCCAGCAAAGGGATAGCCAATATTATGTAGCCTACAATCCTGCTGAAATTGATTTTTATCATAGTCTCCCCAAGAGCAGAAAAGATAACTCCCAAACTGCTCAAACCATGACTGGAAATCTTGAAGAACATCTGGAAAAAGAGGAGCTGCGTCAACGTCTTGCTGGGAGATGGTTGTTAGAGACTGGCAAAACTCCGTCAGCAGAGGATGCAATATAGGCTTGATAAAGCTTTGATACTCACTTTCTAATTGGAACGTTTTTGAGTTAAGTATCACAGCACCAATTTCAATAATTTCCATTCTGTGACGAGGAACAGAATTATCATTGGCACAAGTAGCTTCAAGATCGACAATTAGATAATAATCCTGGGTAATTTTCATCATCAGTTGTCCTATTCGCTCTCACACTGCCTCACACGCTACACGAAAACCGTTAATCGAGTCACGCGAGGCTCGCGGATAAAGGAAGTCGCGATACGCAGAGCGACAGCCCCCAGGTTCGGAGAGCCAGCAACCGCCCCGCAACAGCAAACGATTATTATTATCTTCACCTTCCCATGCACTACCATCTGTCGGCGCACCTTCATAGTTCCAGTGCCATTTGTCTGCACACCACTCTCGCAGATTCCCATGCATATCGTAAAGTCCAAAAGCATTGGCTACCTTAAACTTACCCACTGGATAAGTATGCTTGCCATTATAGTTAGCTAAGTCGGTTGTAATTGTCTCCCCAAAATGAAACGGAGTAGTTGTACCTGCTCGACAAGCATACTCCCATTCCGCCTCACTTGGTAACCGATAGGTACATCCAGTTTTGTAAGAGAGGCGATCGCAGAATTCGACAGCCTGGTACCAAGATACTCTTTCTACTGGGAGATTATCACCTTTGAAACGAGATGGATCTGGGTTGAGTTTGTGCCTGACTTGGGGCAGGGTTGCGACGGCTTGCCATTGCGCCTGAGTCACTGGGTATTTACCCATAAAGAAGGATTTAACCGTAACTTGATGCTGCGGACGTCCCAAGTGTCGTTTATTAATTCCATTTTCCGTTTCTGGAGAACCCATGAGAAATCTTCCACTGGGAATCTTCACCATTTCCAAGATGACACCATTGCCTAAGTCTTCAGGAAAAAATTGGGCTTGTTTTTTATAGCGATTGTTGATAAACCCCTGTGCATCTACCGTAACCACATCAAAAGAAAACCAAGGTAAATAATTGCTCAAGTACTGTTTTACCTTGGCAGAATCACTTTCTCTTAGCAAGAAATAAGCAGCCAACTGCACATGAGGTGATTCATCCTGCAACACCTTCAGCACCAACTCTAAACCAGCCTCCCCATAATTGAGGGCATCAGAGAGAGCAGCAAGGCGTTGCTCAACAGCAGTAGTAACAGCTAAACGTCTCTTGACTCCTTCGATTCCTCCCAAAACTACACCGCCTACTAGTGGCAGTGCTTCATCACCTAAAACAGCATCATCTGCACGAGGGAAATTATCTTCTTGTTTAGGGTTAGTTGGCATTTGGAGATACTTTGCCTCAACTTATGGCTACCAACGTACTCATCTAGTGTTTGGACACATTAAGTTTAGTCCAATAGAAGTTAAGCTTTCCACTAAAAATCAACTATGACATAGGCTCACGCCGCCTCACACACTACACGAAAACCAATATAACTGCTGTGCCAGTTAGCTGGAATAAGGCTGCGGCGATACGCAGAACGGCAGTGAAAAGGATAGTTGTGCCAAGCGCCACCCCGCAAGATACGAAAATGATTCTTCTTATCACCTCGCCACACACTACCATCTGTTGGCGCACCTTGATAGTTATCGTGCCAACTGTCTGCACACCAATCCCACACATTTCCATGCATATCGTAGAGTCCAAAGGCATTGGCTACTTGAAAATGCCCAACTGGGGTGGTTTCCCATCTGAATACTCCCTTTGACTCAGAACCGTAGGTATGTTCACCACAGTAGTTAGCCAAATCTGCGGTAATGGTTTCCCCAAAATGGAAGGGGGTAGTAGTTCCAGCTCGACAAGCATACTCCCACTCGGCTTCACTGGCTAATCGATATTGGCGTCCAGTTTTTTGAGAAAGGCGATCGCAAAATTCTACGGCAGAGTGCCAGGATACTTCCTCTACGGGTCGGTCTTCTCCTTTAAAATTGGATGGTTCGGAGTCTAATTTAGTCTTGACTTGGGGCAGGGCTGCGACGGCTTGCCATTGCGCCTGAGTCACTGGGTATTTACCCATAAAGAAGGATTTAACCGTAACTTGATGTTGCGGACTTTCATCCTTTGTATGCCTCACTTCCCTTTCTGGGGAACCCATTATAAATGTTCCACCAGGAATTGCCACCATTTCTAAGGTGACACCATTGCCTAAGTCTTCAGGAAAAAATTGGGCTTGTTTTTTAGAGCGACTGTTGATAACCCCTTGAGCATCTACCGTAACCACATCAAAGGAAAAGCAGGGTAAATAGTTGCTTAACTGCTTTTTTACCTTGGAAGAATCACTATCTTTGAGCAAAAAGTAGGCAGCCAACTGCACCTTGGGTGATTCATCCTGCAACGCCTTCAGCACCAATTCTAAACCAGCCTCCCCATAATTGAGGGCATCAGAGAGAGCAGCAAGGCGTTGCCCAACAGCAGTAGTAACAGCTAAACGTCTCTTGACTCCTTCGATTCCTCCCAAAACTACACCGCCTACTAGTGGTGGTGCTTCACCACCTAAAACACCATCATCTGCACGAGGGGAATTATCTTCTTGTTTAGGGTTAGTTGGCATTTGGAGATACTTTCCCTCAACTCATGACACCACCACTTTTGCTAGTCCTTGGATACTACCAGCTTAGCCGAATAGAATTTGTGCCTTGCTGCTATCTGAACTTGTAAGCTAGGCAAAAGGCAACAACATCACCACCACAGCTCTTTCTCATTTATGTTTTATTCACTTCATGCCAATGCTGAATGTTCTTTCTAAATTTGCTCCATTCAGTGTAAACCCTGTGGAATGTAGGATCACTCGAAGCATAATCATTGAGTAATTTCTCCGTGCTGCTCTTAGCTTCTTGCAAAATATCTGGACTGAATTTTTCCACTTTTATTTGGGGTAAGCTGTAAATTTCTTGTAGCTTTAGAGCATTCATCCTCTCGTACTCAGCCAAGATTGTTGTATGAATTTGGCAACAAGCAGCTTGAAAAATTTTCTGATGATTTTCTGGTAAGCTGTCCCGCACTTAAATTAGTATAATAAGAATTAACAAGTAAGCAAATAATAGAAAATATGCCAGCAAAAAATCATCTAACACCAAAGCAAAAAGAAAAATTGCAAAAAGCTCTTAAAACAGAAGAGAATGGAGAAATTAGAGAAAGAATTCTAATTTTATTGTTATTGAATAGTGGCAAAACACAGCTAGAAATTGCTGATTTCTTGGGTTGTTCAAAGAACACAGTATGTTATTGGTGTGTCCAC
>Ga0207422_1000745_pt1 | contig 89199 bp, 71 predicted proteins | sample MarCyaLeptolynsp_FD_187757 | JGI IMG/M metagenome (GOLD analysis project Ga0207422, IMG submission 187757) | Marine cyanobacterial communities from Panama - species 1 Leptolyngbya sp. (SPAdes) | ecosystem: Environmental > Aquatic > Marine > Unclassified | place: Panama: Panama City | collected...
CTTTGCGGCAGTGGTTGGGGCGATATACACGAAAAACCTTATCGTTTTCCAAATCTGATTTTTATCATGAGTTGGTGACTCGCTGGTTTATCATTGAGCATAATCGACGAATGGCTTTATCACTTACTACTTAACCACTACCCAAATTTAATGCAGCACGTTTGCTGATATATGCATTAAATGCACAAAAGCCTATCTATGTTGGTTAGGATAGGCTTTTGCTGGGGGAGTATGGAAATCTATGGTCTAAGTCCTATCAATGGATAACACTTAGCGAAACAAGAGATTAATTCTGGCTAATGCTGACTGGAATCCGATGGGGTTGGGCTTCTGGTTTTTTGGGTAAGGTCAAGGTCAGCACGCCATTTTGAAAGTGAGCAGTGGCAGCCTCAGCATTAATGCTGTCTGGTACACGTAGATTCCGTTTGTATGCCCCATGAAAGCGTTCACGGCGAGTATAGTTTGCTTCGGTGGCTTCTGGGTTTGTGGTGTCAAGGGTGCTAATTTCTAAGATTCCCTTGTTAAACTCAATCGTGACATCATCAGGGTTCACACCGGGTAAGTTCAGCATTAACTCAATTTGGTCATCCCCATCAATCACATCCAAGGCAGGTGTAGTGATGTTTTGGGTGGTGCCATTTTCATACACCGCACTGGGTACAGCGTTCAAAAAGTCTTCAAAAAAGTTGTCTAATGGGCTATTCCAACGAACAATACGACGCATGATTACATTACCTCACAAATTACTAACGGTTAACTATCTATAGTATGCCAGTTGATTGTTAGATGTATCTCAATGAACTATCAGAAGCGTATCGAAAAAGCGTAAAAATTTTATCAACGAGCTCATTTTTAAGCTTTTCTGGTGGTTCATGGGCGCGGGTGAGCGCATAACCTGCTGCGTAGCGGCGGTTATGGTGTGAGGTCGCGCCCTGTGTTTTGGCGGGGCAGTCGCGGCGAAGCTGCAGGTGTGTCGCCCCCTCCCCCTTAGAAACAAAAATCCCACAAGGGGGAAGCTTGTGGGGGTGGGAGTTTTGTGTTGCAACTACGATAGAGGGAGCAACATTTATAATGTTGGGTGTTGCAACAACGTTTAATATTTCCGAAGTTTGTACATAAATTATATGCTTGTTTTGGTGTATTACTTACTAGTGTTTACTAATGGCAGCCATCAGCTTTTATGATGTCTTGTCTAGATTGACCCGCCGTCGTACGATAAACGTAGGTCGCTTTCGGGATTCATCGAGGACTCGCCATAAATATTCTCCCATCACACCCATTAAGATTAATTGTGTGCCGCTGACAATGAGCAAGACAATAATCATTGATGCCCACCCCTCAACATCAAAACCTGTTGTAACCCGTAAAAACAGCACGATAAAAGCATAAATAAACCCAATGATTGCCATCATCCCACCTGCAAATGACGCTAACCGCAATGGTAAATAGGAAAAGGCACTAAAGGCATCAATAAAATATTTAATCTTTTTAGTGAATGTCCACATGGACTGGCCGTGTTCGCGCTCAGTCCGATCATATTCCAATACTGTTCTATTAAATCCGACCCACATAACCTGACCAAAAATATAGGAATTTTTTTCTTGTAGTTGAACAATAATCTCCACAACTTGACGGTCGATGAGCATAAAGTCGAATCCATTCGGTGGAAAATCTGGAAACACAAAGCGACGATATAGACGATTAAATGTGCTGGCAAACAACCGAGACAACCACGGGTCGTCACGGGTCGCCCGTGCGGCTAAGACAACCTCAGTTCCCTGTTGCCATTCGCGGATCATTTGCGGGATAAGCTGGGGGGGGTCTTGTAAGTCAGCCGAAATGACAGCCACAGCATCTCCTTGAGCGTGACTCAAGCCTGCCAAAATCGCAATATTAGACCCAAAATTTCGTGAAAGCTGAACTAGCTTGACCCGTTCGTCTTGGCTTGCTAATTCTTCTAACACCATAAATGATTTATCGCCTGATCCATCATCTACAAATATAAACTCGAAATCTTCAGACGGGAATTCATCAGCGATCTCTTCAAATTCAGCTTTGAGGAGCGGAAGGCTACCTTCATTCCAATAAACGGGAACAACAATCGAAATCATTCAAATTTATCCAGAATTTGTTGACGGACTTGCGCATCAATTTGCCCAATTGGTTTTGCGGGTATCCCCGCGACAGTTGTCCATGCAGGGACATCTTTGGTTACCACAGCGCCAGCAGCAACTTGTGCCCCCTCCCCTATTTCAATACCAGGGAGTATGGTTGCATTCGATCCAATAACCGAAAAACGCCGTACTTGTGACCCTTGAATATGTAAGTTACTCAGCCCAAACCTTGACCGAAATACATCATTATCATTGGTGAGGACAGCTCCCATCCCAATAAAGACATGATCTTCAATGACGGTATCACCAGGAATATGAACTTGATCTTGAATCCGTACATTATTACCAATGGTGACGCCTGCCAGCAACATGCTGCCTCGCCCAAGAATGACACCATCACCTAACATACAACGTTCTCGAATAGAGGCTAGATCGCCTATGAGGGCGTTTTCTCCAATTGTGAGTCCTGTGTATAACACTGCGTTTGCACCAATCGTGCTATGTGCCCCAATATGTAATGGTTGATATTTTTTTTCAACTTTTAGGGTTGAAGTGCGGTTGGGGATTGGTAAGCGACCAATCACAGCACCATCTAAGATAATTACCTGATCCCCAATAGTCGATTTTGGATAAACTGTTACATAGTTGCCAAGTTGAATGCGTTGTCCAAGTTGCACCTCTTGCGCAATTTGAGCAGTACCATGGGGTTGAAACCGGACAGGTGGCAATGCTGATAGTGGTGCGCTCATGACCAATAGTGCCTTTTATGGTCACAGTAAAACTCAATAGTTTTGGTTAAACCTTCCTGTAGGCTAATATGGGGTTCCCAGCCCATTACTTCACGGATTTTTGTGATGTCAGAAACAAAATCGCCAGGTTCTTGTGCTTTGCGCTCTTCAGAAAATGGGGTGAATTTCCAATTCCCTGTTCCCGCAATTTCAATGATTAGTTTGACAATTTCGCCGATGCTTGTGGGTTCATCTACACCGACATTAAAAATCTCGCCGCGTGCTTCATCCACGATAGCTGCGAGCATGATGGCATCCACACAATCATCGACGTGTAGAAAGTCTCGTAAGATTGTTCCATCGCCAAACACAGAGATTGTTTCTGAATCAACTGCTAAACGAATAAACCAGTTGACAACCCCATACCGTGAATGACGCATTTGTGCCCGTTGCCCATAGACATTGGTTAGGCGCAATAAGACCCCATGAATGTTATGGGTGTTATTATAAATTTGAACAATCTTTTCGGCAGTTAAGCTAGAAAGCTCATATAATCCTTTGGGGTTTGTGGGGGCATCTTCTTTGACTGGCAAAGATACGGCTGAACCATAGTGTCCGCGTGTGCCAGTAAAGACCACTCGTGCATGAGGATTGACCTTGCGTAAGGCTTCCATAATTACGGCAGTCCCCTTGATATTGTATTCAATATCAGGAAAGGGATCCGATAAACTCATTACATGGGAAACCTGCCCTGCTAAGTGAAACACATAATCCTGGCCACGGACCAGCCATTCCATGGCATGGGTATCTCGTATGTCGCCAAAATTGATGGTTAAGTTAGGATGATCTTTAATAGGCGCTATATTAAAGAGATTACCACCGTATTCTGGGATCATAGCATCAACTAGGGTTACCCTTGCACCGATCTCAATTAAGCGAATGGCGAGATTGCTGCCAATAAACCCCAATCCGCCGGTAATCAATATGTTTTTATTATGAAATGTAGAAAAGTTATAGTCACTCATGATATGAGATTATACGCATATCATGCGTCTAATATAACCGCCGATCAGCGCACGCAACTACAACACAGCGGGGGGCGACTTCAGCCCTCGCGTTGCTCGGACATCCCCCGCCCCCTGACTCGCGGCGCGACCTCGCCCTACCGCCGCCGCTTCGCGACAGGCGGCGCGGGTGAGCGCGCCGCGCTATCGGGATCGTTCTAGAAGCCCTATTTTAATCTCCCGCCGCCATGCTGAAGGATTGATTCACTGCATGAATGGGCGCTGTGGTGGGGATGTCTTGGAGGATCAAATCTTGGGCAATAATGGAAGAAGACAACACACCGGGTAAGCCGCCACCGGGATGTGTTCCTGCCCCCACAAAATAGAGATTTTCGAAATCTTCAGAACGGTTATGTGGACGGAACCACGCGGATTGCATCAAAATAGGTTCAAACGAGAATGCAGCACCTTGATAGCTATTGAGAACATTTTGGAAGTGTAACGGATCAATGGTGTGTTCTGTGACGAGATTGGCTTGTAAATCGGGTAAGTAGTTATCTTCCAAAAATTGCATAATTGCGTCCCGATAGCGTGGTGCTTCGATCGTCCAATCTGTACCGGATTCGAGATGGGGAACAGGAGACAGCACATAGAAAGATTCATGCCCGTCTGGGGCAATGCTGGGATCGGTGATGGTGGGCATGTGTAGGTATAACGAGAAATCATTGGAGACGGTTTTGGTGCGGAAAATGTCTTTAATCAGCCCGCGATACCGTTCGCTCAGAATGATGTTATGATGCGCCAATTTGGTATCTGTGTAGCGGCGTTTGGTACCAAAATAGATCACAAATAAAGACATGCTGTATTTCATGTTTTTCAAACGGCGATCGGTGTATTTACGGCGGTATTTTTTGTCAATGAGGTTCATGTAGGTGAATGCAACATCAGCATTGGAAACCACTGCATCGGCGTGAACTTTGTCACCACCGGCTAATTGAATGCCGGTAATGCGGCGATGATCATCGACTAAGATTTGATCGACCTCTGCATTGAGGTGAATGGTGCCGCCTAATTCACGGAATAGCTTTTCCATGGCTAGGACGATTGCCCCGGTACCACCCATGGCATAATGTACGCCCCACTCGCGTTCGAGGTAGTGGATCATGGCATAGATGGATGGCGCATCAAATGGATTGCCCCCTACCAATAGTGGGTGGAATGAAAAACAGCGCCGTAAAAAGTCATCTTGAATAAATTGTGAGGCATAACGGTAGACGCTTTTGTAAGATTCCATCTTGATGAGGTCGGGCGCAACCTTCAGCATATCCGTAAATTTTAGAAAAGGTTTATCGGCTAGCTCAACAAATCCTTTTTGGAAAATTGCTTTTGTGGTGCCCATAAAACGTTTATAATTTTCAACGTCTTCAGGGTTCCATTTTTCAATTTCACTATAAATAAATTCGGGGTTATCGTTGTAATCGAATTTTTGCCCCTTGTGATCAAAAATCCGATAGAACGGATCACAAGGAACCATCTCGAAGTAATCTTCGCGCTTTTTACCGGCTGTTTCCCACAAGTCATCAAACATAAAGGGTGCTGTGATGATGGTGGGGCCACCATCAAATTTAAAACCATCTTGTTCATACACATAAGCGCGTCCGCCGAGCTTGTCACGCTTTTCAAATAGTTCTACGGTGTACCCTTGTGCAGCCAAGCGGATAGCCGCCCCTAAACCGCCAAATCCGCTCCCAATGACAATGATTTTTTTACTCATTCTGTTGTTTTCACCTTATCTTGGGTAAGGGGGTTGGCTGTGTGCTGTCGTTAACATGATGTGCTGAACCCGATTACCGTTTCAGTTTTCCTATATATAACTTTCACAGAAAGATCGAATTTAAACCATTAAATGCGTTAAGAATGAGTTTAATACTTAATGAGAACTTCTCCGATTAAGTGGAGAATCATGGCGGTTGTCTTAAGTTTTATACAGATCGAACACGACAAAAGGCAGCTTAATATGAGCTTAATATCCATCATTGTTGCCCACATTGCCACCGATATATTCAAACATCAAGGAAGTTGTTCATGACGGTACAACAGAGTTGGGAAACCCAATTATTGGTATGGGCACGCGAAGCACTGACGAGCACCGTATACCAAAATGAACATCCATTGAATCGTGAACAACTTGATAGCGCTTATGAACACTGTGCCGAAATCACTAAGGCGAATAGTCGTACATTTTACATGGCGGCTGGTTTGTTGCCACAAGAACGAAAATATGCGGCTCATGCGCTGTATGCGTTTTGCCGCGTGACAGATGATCTGGTTGACAATGCGGAAACCCGTATTATTGGGGAACGTCAATTACAACAATGGCGAGAAAAAGCCAGCTTGCCCCACCCCCCGGCAGATGAATCTGTTTTGCAAGCATGGGCGGACACCCAAGAAAAATTTGGGATTCCACATGGGTATGCAGAACAATTAATTGATGGTATTGCGCGTGATTTACGAGTCGATCGCTATCAAACATTCGATGAGTTGGCCGAATATTGCTATGGTGTGGCTTCTACGGTGGGGTTAATGGTAATGCACTTGGTTGGTTTTTCTGATGAAGCCGCCCTCCCCTATGCCATTAAGTTAGGGGTGGCACTGCAACTGACCAATATCCTGCGTGACATTGGCGAAGATTGGGCTGATCGAAATCGGGTGTATTTGCCGCAAGATGAGTTGATACGTTTTAATTTGTCAGAAAAAGATATTGATGCAGGGATTGTGACAGATGATTGGCGGCGGTTTATGCAATTCCAAATTGTGCGCACCCGTCAACTTTATGCCGAAGCTTACGGTGGTTATAAATATTTGAACCGAGAAGGACGTTTTGCCATTGTAGCGGCTGCTACCTTGTATAAAGCGATTTTGGATGATATTGAAAACAATGATTATGATGTATTTTCGCGGCGGGCACACACATCATTTGTAGGTAAACTACGCCGTTTACCGTCGATTTGGTGGATTTCAGCAACGGCACGATGACCTACGCACAATTTTTGCTCGTTTTTTTGATTCCGCCTATTGTTGGCTTAGCATTATGGCAACGGAAAAACCTAACACGCCACACGCTCAACTATATTGGATTTTGGGCATTGGTTGCGTTTTTATACACCCCAATCTGGGATAACTATCTGGTTGCTGAAAAGGTTTGGTGGTACGAAGCAGGACGTGTGTTATTTACCATTGGCTATGTCCCCATCGAAGAATATATGTTTTTTATTTTACAACCCATCATGATGGGCTTGTGGATTCATACGCTGAAGCATTTTATCCCGTCGCCACCAACGCAATTTGTCCCTAATGCCCGCATTCGGTGGAGTGTCTTTGCTGTCTTGGGCGGATTGTGGTTATGGAGTGTATATACGTTGTGGTTTGGTTCAGACCAAAGCACCTATATGGGACTAATTTTAGTGTGGGCGTTGCCACCGATCATGTTTCAATGGGGTTTCGGGGGCGATATTTTGTGGCATCACCGCCGCTTGATGCTTGCCTCCATTGTCACAGGGACTGCTTACCTTGCTAGTGCAGATGCTTATGCGATCTATCATGAAATTTGGACAATCAATCCGGCTAAATCATACCCATTGTTATTGGGTGGGGTGTTACCGATTGAAGAATTTGTTTTCTTTTTGGTAACCAATATATTGATCAGCTTAGCAACTGTTTTTGTGATTGCCCCTGAAAGTTATGTCCGGGCGAATATCATATTGCAGCGCTTGGTGGGGAATGGATGGCAACTCGCTCCGCCATCTTAAGTCCGAATCACAGAGGGGCGACGCGACCGCAGTTTCACCGCGACCGCCCCTCTCTCTTCATTTGGTGTTAGATACGTGGTTAGCTACCGAATGTCGCGTCAGGTACCCTAGATTATGAAAGTTAAGAATTTTCACATTCTTCTATTATTCGTTTATTTTCTTAACTTGCATTAGGCATGGGGAGTATGTCACCGTCCCTCAAGATAGACAGTCAAAAAGACGAGACACATCTCATCATCTGTTCCTTCACCCCAGATGATATAACGGGGTTCTTCGGATTGTGTATTGTCCCAGACACAGGTAATTTCGATGACATCCCCCGCGCTTAAATTGACAGGTTCTTGAAATTGGTAACTCCCCTGCCAATGAAAATCCCAATTGGGGATGTCAAGTAAGATTTGTTCACGGTCAGTATCAGGATTCAGAATAAAGCGGATCGCTTTTCCTTTTTCGTGCATATGCCCCAAGATTTCGATAGCGGTGAGGTTAATCGGTATATCGTAGCGGCATGTGCTGACCACATTGGCGGCATCTTGACTGGCGAAGTCCTCAGGAGTTTTGTCACATCGCTCCAACATTCCATCGACAAATTGATCATAGTTGTCATAGTACAAGATTTCATTGCGTTCAATCGCGGCTTCTCGCGTGCAAGCTTCTGAGTCGATTCCTTGTGGGCAGGGTAATTCAACAGGGGCGGGGATGTTGGGGACAAATAACTCGCGCATTCCATCTGAGGGTGGATCGAGCTGTAAGGCAATTTGGCTGGCATCAGGTTCAGTCCTTGCTGCTAGATTATAGTGCATTTGTAGCACGATGAAATCGCCAGTCTCAAGCAAAAAACCTGTATCTTCAGGGTATACGACAGGTAACATGCCGGGTGTCCATGAGCCAATGGTATTGTCATCGCTTAATTCTGAGCCTGAATAGCATTGCCATCCTTGTTCCTCGGTTTCAGCATCAAGTGTTTCGGCCTCTTGTCTCAGATCTCCAGAAATATGATACAAAATCGCGTGATGGGTGATGGCTTGAGCATCGGGTAATACTTCATAGCCTGTCATGAACATCGTATCATCTAAACCAAGATCAACAATAAAGCAACGATACTCATCAAAGAGTTCATCATTCGGCGTGAAAGTATCTGCTATACCACCAATAAAGTCTTGACGGATGCTTGGGATAACTTGTGGCTCGACAGGCACATAATCTGCAGGATCGCCAAGTGGTGTTCCATCCTCCACCCAATGGGCAATCAAAGCAATTTGCTCTGCTGTTAAGCGGCGTTCATGTTGCAATGGTATGGTGCGTGGGCTTGGTTGCCATGGTGGCATATAGCCTGTTTGGGCATAAAATACCATATCTTCAGAAACATCTAATACACTTTCAGGTGAATCATAGTGAAAGAATGGCACTCCAATACCGTCATTTGTATGGCAGCCTGCACAATTTGCTTCAATAATTGGTCGAATGTCTTGGTGAAAGGTCACTTCTTTATCAAAGATAATAGAATCACCCCCGTCATCATGATGTGGTGTTGTGTTGGGATTTGGGGTTCCATGCATCAGTGGGCGTGTGGAATTATCCGCATTAACAACTATTGTGTTCCCAACGATAAATAGCAATAGTAAGCCAGTAGCGATGGTTCCAAATGAAAGACCCAAAAATAATCGATTCATATGTCATCCTAGAAAATAGTTTCTTAGTGCAGCTTCGTATGTTTCACTTTAAGCGTAATTGTTCAAAGTAATTTAGATAGCGATCTAACATGATCTGTATAGAATAAGCCTTGGCAGTTTTCAATCCCTGCTCTATTAAGTCTATACGGTGTGTTTCATGTGCATATAATTTCATAATAGCATCGTAAATCAGTTTAGGATCGTGATTGGTTATGAGCAGGCTATTGGATGGGGTCGCATATTCTCGAACCCCCCCACTATCGGTCAAAATAACGGGTGTGCCACACGCCATGGCCTCAAGCGGGGGCAAGCCAAAACCTTCCCAATATGATGGGAAAATAAAAACATCACAAGTTTGATAGAAGGCTCGCATATCATCATCTGATTGAATGTTGTGGTGTTTGATGCCATCCGGCAAATCAATCGGTTTATCACTAGCAACAATACAGTCAAAACGTTCATCCTCTATCAGTGAGTCTATCGCCTCCAAAAAGAGATGAAATCCTTTGTTATGTTGTAAGCGTCCAATGGCTCCAATGGTAAACGATGTTTTTGGTTTTGGGATGTTGAGTGGATAAAACACCTTTTGATCAATACTATTTGGAATCACCTGTACTGGGCGTTGAATGCGTTCTTGGATCCATGATGATACGGCTAGTCGTTCAAAAGGGAGCCAGTAGGTGCTATGGATAAATCCTGCTTTGATGAACTGTATAAATGTAGAGCGGTTTGCACTTAACCATGCTTGCGATAGCCGTTCATCATGTTGTAGTAAATAAACAATTGTTGATTGTCGCCCCTGTAACAACCATGCCATCCAAACCGGATAAGCAGTGGCAAAATAATTGGCCAGAGTGATCCCTGTACTGGGATAAGAATAACGCACCAGATGCCACAATTTATTGGACATCCCCCCCTGCCCTGCATAGGTTTTTATAAGGATGCGATCATCCAATGGAAAGTATGGGGTAGCCTCGGTGTTTGGCGTCAAAAAAATCACCTGCCAACCATGCTCAACTAAATGGTTCGCAATTTGCGATAGCACCCGCAACCCACCAGAGCCGTTAAAACCCATAATAGGAATTGTGATTGATTTTTGATGTGTCTCCATGCAAGGCATTATGCGGGATCGGTTCTTAAAGAACAAGCGGTACTGGTATTCTCTTGATAAGGCAGTACGAGATCTGGGGGCGGCGCGGGGATGGCATAGCCATCCGAGCGGCAACGCCGCTCACGCGCGGAGCGCGTCCGCGCCGCCCCGCTCTGGAGAACAACTATTAAAAAAAGGCGCTACTTGAGATAATACGCAAATCTCAATACTCAGGGAAACCACTTATGACACCACAAACCCTAATATTGACAATCTATAACCAGCTGTATCAACGGAGCGTTTTACCCTTAATATTACGTTTTAGCGATCCACAAGATGTGCATGAGCGCGTTTTATGGGTCTTGGAACGCTTAGATAATGTCCCATTGGCTCAAACACTAATTAAACGTTGGGCACGGTTTACACAAATTGTCCAACCAACTCAAATTGGTTCCGTGACATTGCAGAACCCTATGATTCTTGCAGCCGGTTTTGTAAAAGGCAAAGGGTTTGAGTCCGAAGCTGAGGCACTCGCGGCGGTTGAGCATGGTGAGAATATCATCATGGGATGGCGTACCATGCCGGCCTTAGTCGGAGCGGTAGAGTTTGGATCATTTACGCGCTACCCACGCATGGGCAATACGGGGCGTGTCATCTGGCGCGATGCTGATACGTATTCAACCCAAAACCGTATTGGGCTCAAAAATCCTGGGGCGATGGCTGCCGCTCGGTTTCTTGCTAAGCACCCTCCACAAGCACCCTATGGGATCAATATTGCTGTCAGCCCAGGGGTGGATAACCCTAAACAGGAAGCCGTTGAAATTGTTGAAGCGGCGCAAGTATTTTTAGATCAAGGTATTCGCCCAAATTGGTTTACCTTAAATTTGAGCTGTCCAAATACAGAAGATGATCCCTTAGGCAACCAAAGTGAAGCCAAAGCAGAGCGTTTAACAGCTGCCTTGCAACCAGTGTTAAATGGTATTCCGCTTTGGGTGAAGGTGAGCCCATGTTTAAGCGAAGTCCAATATGAAAAGCTGATGCTAGCATTTGCTAAGAATGGGATTCAAGCCGTGATCGCGACCAATACACTTGGGCAACCTACCCCTGAGGATTCTCAAATTATGGCTGGTGTAGGCGGTGGAGCCTTACATGAACACGCTGTAGCGGCTACCCATGCTTTACAGGCAGCGGCTCAACAGCATCAGCTCCCCATTCAAGTGATCGGATGTGGGGGTGTTTTAGATGGCAATAGCTATCGTGCATTTGGCACATCCGTTAACCAATATTGGGGAGCGCTAATTTATCGTGGGATTGCCGCGCCAAGTATCATTTTGCAAGAAGCGTTTGCGTGACAGATTCTCCAGAGCGAAAAGCTATACATTACTGACATCTTTTGAGACATGGAGCAATGTATAGCCTTTGATATGGGGCTTTCAAATATTACCGCGAGGCTGCGAGAATTGCGCAAGCGGGGCAACTCCCGTCAGGGCGCAAAATAGCATACCCAGCTTGTGGATCGCTGTCATACACTTGGAAATCAACATTCCAAACAATCATCAACCGAACCCGACCACTTTCACGCGAGCGCTGCGCGGCTAAGCCCAACCATTCCGCATGTTGTGCCAAACTGGTGTTTTGTGCCCATGCAAATCCACCGGGTAACGGTGAGTACCCTTCCCCACTGAGAAAGCCAAGTTCTGTCCAGCAAACTTGGCGCGAACCGCCAAAGGTGTTGTAATACAGATTCAGCATTGCATTAAAATAGCGCGAATAATGCCCCCCACGTGGATCACCACTATTTTGATCAGGGCTGATGATGCCCTCGTTATAGTGTGCCCCAATACAATCCATATATTGGGCTGCGCCCGCGTTTGCCATTTGACGCAAAAAGACATTATCATCGCAACCACTATTGGCACAGCCGCCAAAGAATCCCGTTGGTGCGGGTGCGCCACTAATCACCATTACGCTCGGATTCGCGGCCTTAATAGCGTTAAAGGCTTTGGCCAACATGGTGGTATAGTTGGTGCCATTGATCGTGCCTGCTGGCCATTCACGATCAATATTGGGTTCATTCCATACTTCGATTGCATCAGGCCCTAATGCGGCAACTTGACCTAAATACGCAGCAAATTCGTTTGTATAGGCGTCAAAATCACCCATCTGATCCCGAAAGCCAACAATCCCTAGCATTACTTTAAAGCCATTGGCTTTAGCATCGTTGATGATTGCCGCCGCGTTGCCAGTGCCTTCACTACGTTGCCAACGAACTTGTTTTTTGACCCATGTCATGCCTGCTGCTTGGGCAATATCCAAACGGGCAAAGGTGGCAACATGTCCCCCGAGTTCAAATCCGCCACTGGTGCCTGCTTGGGCAACTGGGCCAGATGCCGGTGGTGGATCATTGCTGGCTACTTCTTCGGCGGGTTGTTCTGGTTGTTCGGGTTCTGGCTCAGGTTGATTGGGTTCAGCCGTTGGGGCTGGCGGATCGGTTGGACGTGGGGTTGGGCTGGCAACGGAGCCAGAAACAGATACTTGTTGTCCTGCTTCGTCCAATATGTCCCCCGTTACCAGATCGACTAATTTCAGGCGCAAGACAATATTGGTGCCTTGGTCGGGTAAGACGGGCGCAATGCTGCCACTGCCAGTAGAGGCCACCCACGCATTACGGCGTGGTAGCTCGACGGATACGATGCTGCCATCACTTTGAATTTGTTCAAATACCAAATTGCTTTGTGGGGTGCGGTCGGTGACTTCCCACGAGACATTGAGTTGTGCGCCATTATAGGCCACGGCATTGGCTTCAATGCTGGTTTCTTGAACCGTGAAACTTGCAATAGCCGGCTCAAAAACAACATCTTCCGTGTTGTAAGGAATCATAACCACCGCTTCGCTATAGACTTGGAAGTTTTCATCCAAAATGACTAAGCGATAGGTCGGGGCATTAAAATTTAAGGGGTGACGAACGGTTAATTCAAATTCGGCAACAGGCTCTAAGGCATCATCTTCATCCGTGATCAAGGCTACCCATGTGCCAATTTCATACGCATAGGGGACAATTTCATAACCCTCTTCAAAGTTTGCAATTGTCCATGATAGTGTTGCGTCTGTTTCCCCAGCTTCAACTTCGGCCAAGGTTAGGCTTTCAACATCAATAGAAAAATCAACAATAACGGGCAAGGGTTGTGCATCTTGTGCTTGTGTAACCCCACCCACAGAGAACAATAAGATTGCTAATACGATCCAACGTTTCATCGCAAAGAACATCCTTTCTGGTTTTTATCAGTGTATGGGATTTTTAGGAAAAGAGGCAACCTCCCTATCGCCCACGCAAACCCCTATATAACCAATAGACTATCAATAATGGGATTGAAAGATAGGGAAACTGAATGAATTGAAGGATTCGATAAGCACGTTTTGGATCATCAAAAGTCGATTGATGACACAAATCTTTGATGAGGTCATAGCGAAGCCCCCACCATATACCCAGTTTTTGCAAGGCGTCTGCTTCATCTTGGGCAATGTTATAACGCTGCAAAATTAACGCTAACTCACGGCGGTATACATCGACAATCGTATGGGTTTTGCTCTCATCGTGTTGACGGAATCCCCCGATATAATGCGGGATAAACTCAAATTCATAACCGTTGCTGAGCATTCGCTGCCAATATTCCAGATCCATGCAAAAGTGTAGCGATTCATCCAAATCCCCTATATCTTCCCAAACTTCGCGCCGCCAATAGGCTGTTTCTTGAGGAATTATATTCCGATGTTGTTGATACCGTTTGGTGGGGATGCCGCGTGTCCAGTTCATCATGATGTTGCTGTCTGCATCAATATAGTACCGCAATCCACAAACCACATACTTTTGTTTTTGCGCCCAATCATTCCGAAAGACAGCATCGATTTCTTGTAGTGAATATGGCATGAGGATGTCATCCGAGTTCAGCCAGCCCATCACATGTCCCCTAGCTTTTGAGAAGCCTTTATTGATCGCGTTGGTTTGCCCTTTGTCAGGTTCAGACACCCAAGAGGATAAAAATGGTGCATAGCGGCGGATAATATCAACCGATTGATCGGTGCTGCCCCCATCAATGATGATGTAATCAAGCCGATCCGCCGGATACCCTTGTAACAATACCGAGCGAATGGTTTCCTCTAAAAAATCCCCTTGGTTGTAGGATGGTGTCACGATACTAAATGTCACACTTAAAGAGCGATACATCCCATTAGGGACTGTAAACATACAATCACAGCCTTCTGTCCAAGGAAAGCCTGTTTTGCCCTCTGGTGGGGGTGGTAAGTCGTCTACTGTCCAACAATGCCCTTTAGGATAGGCTTTTGTCACGCAAAATCTCCTCATACCATGATAAGTAACTTTGTATCTGTAGATTGAACGCAAACCGTGTTGTTGCATCCTCTGCTGCGGTTTGAGCCATACGCTTGCGACGGGGTTCATCTTGTAATAGTTCTGCTGTGGCTTGTGCCATCGCCTGTGCATCTTCCATTGGTGTTACAAGACCTGTAACCCCATGTCTTACTTGTTCAGTGATGCCCCCTACCCCTGTTGCAACAACCGGTAACCCACAACACAAGGCTTCTAAAATTGCATTTGGGAAATTATCCGCTTTGGCAGCATGAAGGTATAAATCCGCAGCTTGATAGTAGGCGGCAATCACAGACAGATCCGTTTGAAATGGAACCCCTTGCACGGTTACAAATTCGTTGATTTGTTCGGGGGGTAGATCATCACCTAAGGTCAGAAAGACTGTTTTTTGCGATATATCTAATAATGCCATTGCAGTTCGCATGGTGTCATAATCTTTATATGGATTATTGCGAAACTTAGCCCCAGAAAATAACAAAATTTTAGCGTCCTTGGGTAACCCCAAACGCTCACGGGTCGCTGATTGCTCCGCAGGTTTAAAAATTTCAAGATCAACCCCATAAGGGATCACCCTACCCTCAACCATTCCTTCAGCCAACATTGAATCCTTGGCAGTATCTAATAGCCATTGGCTGGGCGCAGCAATATATAAACGGCTATTCTGATATATGTGTTGTTTGACACGCCAATTCCGCGCCGTAGCATCCCGTTTGATTTTGGGGTACAACGTTAAATCAGGGCAATTCCCGCAGCCAGTGCGCCATCGCTCACAAGTAATTGGATAACCACAATGCCCCGTCAGGAGCCATTCATCATGTAAGGTGATCAAGGTAGGTGTTTGTTGACTTAATGCAGACAGCGCCCGCAGATCAAAGAAGCCCGCATGGAGGTTATGACAATGCAATATATCAGGCGCAAGATCAAATAATAGTTGACGAGAGGCCGGAAAGAAAAAATCTTCATGTCCAAGTTGTTTGGCCATGGTATGGCGGGGTTGGGCAATATCAGTCAAAAATCGGCTGACTCGCCAAGCCCCTTTCATGTGACCATGAAAAGGTGTTAGCGAATTTGCTATTGCGTGAACCGATCCACTCAACACACCATCAAAGCGTGTATCCGGTATTTCTATAATATTGGGATCCACTGTTTGTTTTGTGCCTACAACTAATTGTGAATCGTGCCCCAATTGTTGAAATGCCTGATACAAAATCCATGCAACCCGTTCGGCTCCACCGCCTTGATCACGAGGACTGACTTGAACTATCCGCAAAAAATCGACCTTTCTAAAACATGAAAACGCGATTATAACAGCACATCATGGTTAACGAACAAATACAACATCCCCCTACCCCGCAAATTAGCGTCGTGATGAGCGTCTACAATGGTGACCAATTTTTGGCGGAGGCGATCAACAGTATTCTTGATCAGCGATTTCAACATTTTGAGTTGATCATTGTTGATGATGCCTCAACGGATGCCAGTTTAAAAATTATCCAAGCGTTTGCCAACCGTGATCAGCGGATCAAGATCATTCGAAATACTGATAATCTTGGCCTGACCAAATCCCTGAATAAAGCGGTTAATGTTGTCCAAGCGCCCTACATCGCCCGCCAAGATGCTGACGATGTATCGCTGCCGAATCGCTTAGGGGAACAACTGGAATTTCTGAATCACCATTCTGAGGTTGCATTGCTCTCCGGCAACATGACATGGATTGATGAGCAAGGCAACATCATTGATCACACCACCCGCCACGCATCACCTGAAGAAATTCAGTGGAAACTCCTGTTTTACAATCATGTAGCGGCTCATAGCCAAGTCATGTTCCGCAAAGACGCTTTTGTGAACAGTGGTGGTTATGATGAAACCCTACGTTATAGCCAAGATTATGATTTATGGTATCGGCTTTCAATACAGGGCAAGATCATGATTGAACCCACCGTATGGGTACATTTCCGCAGACATGCTGAAAACATCAGTACCCAAAAGGCCAGCGAACAAGACGCCATGAGCGCTCGTATTTCTAAAAACATCATAACCATGTTTGCCGAAGAACGGCATATTCCTGCTGATCTAGTCCCGTTGCGGCAATTTTGGCTAGAAGATTTTCAATCATTACAGCATCCCTACCGTATCCATCAAATGCTAAAAGCGTTACAGCGCGACTTCCAAGTGGTGTTTGGTAAACAGTATGGACGTGCAGCCAAAGCTGCTACCCGTCGCCAATTTTGGGAATGGGCAAAATCAATTAGCATACGGCGGTCGCCTAACAAAAAGATACCCTTACTCTATTATTGGCTGAGATGGTTCTAGGAGAATTCCATGCCAAGAGTCAGCATTCTGATGAGCGCCTACAATGACGCTAATTACATTGAACAAGCCGTTGAAAGTGTCTTAACCCAAACCTATCAAGACTTTGAACTGATCCTAATTGATGACCACTCTCACGATAATACCTTTGAGATCATGCAAACCTTTACGGATCCCAAAATACGAATTTATCAAAATGACCAGAATTTAGGCTTAGCAGGATCGCTGAATCGAGGCTTGGCACTCAGTAATGCTGAATTTATTGCACGCGCAGACTCCGATGATCTAGTGACACCAACATGGTTAGCCGATCAAATTCGGTTTTTGGATGACCATCCAGATATTGGCATGGTGTGTGGAAACCTTATTGAAATAGATGCCGAAGGAAATCTGTTAAATGAGGGAAAGCCACTTTATAACCATCCTGCCCCCGATGGTTATTTTCAATGGGATTTATTATTACGCTGTACGGTGCCACATAATACAGTGGTTATGCGGCGGGAGATTTTAGCGCGGGATCATCTACATTATGACACGGCTTTTACGACGGTTGAGGATCATGATCTGTGGTCACGATTGCAAAACGTTACCAAAATTCACCGCCAGCAAACTACCTTTGCCCACTACCGCATCCACCAAGCGAGTGCATCACGGGCGCAACGCCAAAAGCAACTGAACCATCAACGGGATGTTGTGCGGCGACAATTTAAGGATTTATTAGGCACGGTTGATGATTCAGCCTTACAAACCTTGTTTGAGAGTATCCATAATGCCAAGATTGACCATCAAAATTTTTTTGGGGCAGCGCAGTTGCTGGTAAAATCGTATAGAAAAATTTTGAACAAGGATATATCAGCTGAGGCCAAACAATATATTATGGCGGATGTTGTAGGCTACCTCATCCGATTGGCGCGACGCCCCCCTAAATGGACAGGGCGACTGGTGCTATGTCATATGATATATATATCACGAAATGAGTTTTTTTCCCGACAGATGATTCAAAAACTGATCAATCCCAAAAAAATATGATAAGCTCAATCCCTGACTCAAACTATTGAGGATAGCGAAGATGGTATATCTCAGTCGCCAAGATGCGGGATTTTGTCGCATTAGTTGTGCATCCCCCAAAATACAGGTTGCCAATGTGGCATTTAATATCGAAAAAATGTTGGATAGTATTCATGCACTTTCCGATCAAGTCCCGCAGATTATCCTATTCCCTGAGCTATCCATAACGGGCTACAGTTGTGGCGATCTGTTTTACCAAGATATTCTCTTGTCAAACGCCCTAAGCGGTTTAGCACAATTAAGCGATGCCTCAGCAGAGGTTAACGCAGTTGTTGTAGTTGGACTACCGATCCAAAAAAATGGCAAGCTCTACAACACGGCTGCCTATCTGGCCAATGGTAAGATTTTAGGGATTGTGCCTAAAAGTTATTTGCCAACGACCCAAGAATATTATGAGGAACGCTGGTTTACCTCTGGTAAAGATATATCTAGCCAGATTACGCTATTTGGTGACACGATTCCTTTTGGAACCGATCTCATATTTACCGCTGACAATATGCCCCAGTGCAAAATCGGTATCGAGATATGTGAAGACCTCTGGTCAGTAACGCCGCCAAGTGGTGAACTTGCCAAAGCAGGCGCAACCGTGATTTTGAATCCATCAGCAAGTAATGAATTATTGAGTAAGTCCATCTATCGCCATGAATTAGTTAAGCAACAATCGGCGCGGTGTCTGGTTGCTTATGCCTATGCCGGTGCGAATACAAACGAATCCACCACAGATATTGTGTTTGGGGGCGAAACTCTGATTTATGAAAATGGAACCTTGCTCGACAAAAATGAGCGCTTTAGCTTTGGCTCTACCCACATAACTGCTGATATTGATCTGCAAAAGTTGGTTCATGACCGCCGAAAGAATACAAGTTTTTCAGCAACTCAAACAGATAAAGTGTTTAGAGAAATTCCATTTACTTTGGGGAATGTTGCTCGGCTTGTAGATGATTTAAAAGCGACTGCTCATATCCCCCCTACCCCATTTGTACCCCGCGACAAAACCCAACGATCACAACATTGTGAAGAAATTTTTTCTATCCAATCAGCAGGGCTAGCAAAACGGCTCAAACATATCAATAAACACCGTGTTTTGTTTGGAGTGTCTGGCGGCTTGGATTCAACTCTCGCGTTTTTGGTGGCGATTAACACCTTTAAAATGCTCAATCTTGATCCGTCTGGCATTCTGGCCGTGACCATGCCGGGCTTCGGGACCAGTTCCCGCACTAAAAATAACGCGATCTCGTTAGCCCAAGAGCTTGGCATTGCACTTAAGACCATTCCGATTGAAAAATCAGTTCGACAACATTTTGAAGATATTGGGCATCCTGAAGATTTGTACGATGTTACCTATGAAAACGCCCAAGCGCGTGAGCGAACTCAAATTTTGATGGATATTGCAAATCAGCAAGATAGTATGGTGGTTGGAACCGGTGATTTATCTGAACTTGCACTTGGATGGTGTACCTATAATGCGGATCAGATGTCTATGTACCATGTGAATGCGGGGGTTCCTAAAACGCTGGTGCGCTATTTGATCGAATGGTGTGCGGAAACGGTCTATAGTGGCAAGATTTCAGATATTTTGCATGATATTTGTGATACACCGATTACGCCAGAATTATTGCCCCTGAATGAAGATGGTAGCTTGCAACAAGAAACTGAAGTTTCGGTCGGGCCATATGAATTGCATGACTTTTTCTTGTTTTGTGCCATCCGTTACGCCATGCCCCCCAAGAAAATTGTCATGATGGCGGGCTATGCCTTTGGCGAAACATATGACACGGTGACGATCATCAAATGGCTACGGCATTTTTATTGGCGGTTTTTCAGCCAACAATTTAAACGCTCTGCCATGCCCGATGGCCCCAAAGTTGGCTCGGTGGCGCTCTCGCCACGTGGTGACTGGCGAATGCCAAGTGATGCCAGTAGTAAGTTATGGATCGCAGAATTAGAAGCACTTGAAAACAGCATGAATGCCTAGACGATCAAACATGAAGTTAAGCTAGTAATGAGTCGTAGTGCCTTTATGGTGCAAGTCTTTAGAGTTTCTCAGAAAGGTTTTTAATGGCAATTCGCCGCTTAGAGTCTGGTCGTCTTGTATACTATATGGAGCCAGCAACTGCTGATTTTTGGGACAGACGTTGGCAACAGCAACCACTCACCCAAGAACGGTTTGAACAAAGTCGTAAATATGGCAGCTACCCCGTTTTGGATACCCTATATAAACGCTATATTCCCAAAAATGAACCCATTGTTGAAGCGGGTTGTGGGCTGGGAACAACTGTTGCCGCCTTACAAGGGATGGGATTTCAAATCGAGGGGATAGATTATGCTCAAAATACCATTCAGCGGATACTAGAAATTGATCCCTCAATGCCTGTTCGTGTGTGCGATGTCCTTGATATTGATGTCGAAGATGAATACTATGCAGCATATCTGTCTTATGGAGTTGTTGAACATCGCCGAGCAGGGCCAGAACCCTTTTTGGAAGAAGCCTATCGTGTTTTGCGACCGGGCGGCTACGCATTTATCACGGTGCCTTATGTGAACCCACTTCGCAAGTTAAAAGGATGGCTGGGGATGTTTCGTAAATCGCCAGGGACTACCCCCTTTTATCAATATGCATTTGGGCGGCAGGAATTTGAAGACTATCTGAAACAACAGGGCTTCATAATTTTGGAGTGGACAACATATGACTTCCCCAAAACCTTATCGGATGAAGCCAAATGGATGACCAATCTCTATAAAATAAAAGGGATTGGTTGGCGGCTCAAACGGTGGTTAGAAAATTCACAGTATTTTGAAAGCCACTGGGGGCATATGCTAATGGTTGTTGCTCAAAAACCCACCAATTCACACAAAGTATAAGAAAGTATCTATGGATTTAAATACCTTACGTGACCGTCATCCCATATTTACCTATTTGGATTACCACATCACCTATGATGAGGAATCTAAAAATCTGATTTTACTCTACGACTTTTGGATGGAACCCGATATTGCCTTTCATCCGCGGGTAGTGATTCACGGGGCTGAGTCATTACCCGAACGACCAGTTCTTGAAAACTTTGCCTTTCATCTGGGTATGATGGAATTACCAAGTTATTGGAAGTGTGCTTGTCCCCCGCAGGTTGTGGTCAAGGCAGGGCGGCTTTCATCAGACCAGATTGATTGGTGGAAAGACCTGATGTTTCGTGGCCAAGGCGAATTTTTCTATCTAAATGACATTGATTTTATGCAGGATGGCTTTCTCGAGATTGTGTCAGCCGGACGCGATCTATCCGCGCCATCTTTAGAAGCATTGCAAGCACGCGCATTGATTCCTGTTGGTGGGGGTAAAGATTCTGCGGTGACGCTCTCCTTATTCACACAAAATGAGTTCCCCGCAAGTGCTTTTTCGTTGAATGCAACCCCCGCCACATTACAAAGCATCGATGTGGCAACAATTGACGAACATATTCGTGTATCGCGCAAAATTGACCCTACCCTGCTCGACTTAAATCAACAAGGATACTTGAATGGACATACGCCTTTTTCAGCGTACTTAGCATTCTTAACAACCTTCTGCGCAGTGTTATTTGACTATCGTTATATCGCACTATCTAATGAGCGTAGTTCCAATGAAGGCAATGAGTGGTTTCATGGCTATGAAGTCAACCATCAATACTCAAAAACTTATGATTTCGAGTCTAAATTTCGGGAATATTCCAAAACATATCTCGCGCCTGATGTTGAGTATTTTTCCTTATTGCGTCCTGTTTATGAATTACAAATTGCGCAAGTATTTTCAGCCCTAACGGATTATCATACCGTTTTTCGGAGTTGCAATCGGGGGCAAAAAACCAATACGTGGTGCCATGATTGCCCCAAGTGTTTATTTGTATATACCATGCTCTTTCCCTTTTTAGGGCGTGAGGGGATCCAAACGATTTTCCATGAAGACCTGTTTGCTAAAGAATCTTTGTTGCCTGTTGCGCATGAACTGGTCGGGATTTCTCAGGTCAAACCGTTTGAATGTGTGGGCACACGCGCTGAAAGTGAAGCAGCATTCTTTTTAGCCACCCAACATTATGACGATGAGCCCCTGCCCCTGATCTTGCAAGATATTCATGATAAACGTTTTGCTGGCCGCCCAACGGAGCAACTGCAAGCCGAGGCAGAACAGATTTTAACCGCATGGAATACTGAACATGCCATCCCTGAGAGCTTTGAAGCCGCTCTGCGCAAGATGTTTGCTCAAACGGTAAACACTAAATGACCATCGCGGAGAAATTTGCAGCATACCGTTCCCGCTTGGATGGTCAGCGAATTGTATTATTGGGATTGGGACGCGAAGGATTTAGCACCTATCGCTTTATTCGGCAATATGCCCCTACCCTGCCCTTGATCTTAGCGGATTCTACCCCCCACGAAGATCTATCTGAGATGTGGCGATCGTTATCAGATGATCATTGCAAATTTATCACAGGGGAACATTATCTAGATGCCTTGCGAGAGGCGACGGTGGTATTTAAATCACCGGGGATTTCCCCATTTCAAGCAGATTTACAGCAAAACCTCACCCCAACTGCTTGGGTGACCTCTAACACGGAACTCTTTTTTGCCATGAGTGACAATCCCGTGATTGGGGTTACTGGAACCAAAGGTAAAAGCACCACAGCATCACTTATCGAGCAAGTTTTAAAAAAAGGCACACAACCGCCTATTTTGTTGGGCAATATTGGTTTGCCGCCGCTAGATGAATTACAAAAAGCTGATGCAACATCTATTTTTGTGGCGGAGTTTTCATCCTATCAATTGCAGGACTTACCCTACAGCCCCCATATCGCCGTATTGCAGGATATTGTTCCTGAGCATTTGAACTGGCATATCACGTTTGAGGCATATGTGGATGCCAAAGTAAATATTTTAAGGCATCAGTCCGCACAAGATATGCTGCTCTATAATGCAGATTCGGAAATTGCGACACGTGTTTCTCAAAAAAGCCCTGCAAAAAAAATTTCATTTGGTTTGTCATCTGGTCAAGCAACCATACGCGATAATTGGCTGGTATATGAAAACCTAAATATCACGCGGGTTGCTGATGTGCCACTGCTGGGACGGTTTAATCTTTATAATGTTTTGCCTGCCATTGCGATTGGTATGGAATATGGCATAGCCCCACAATATATTGCTGAAGCTATACAAGGATTTAAATCCTTAGCGCATCGTTTGGAACTTGTGGCCGTGGTTAATGGCGTTCACTATTACGATGATTCACTATCCACCATTCCACAAGCTACGATTAATGCCATACAAGCTTTTGATACATCGTTGGTGCTGATTGCCGGTGGATATAATCGTGGAATTGATTACCAGCCCTTAATTGAAGCCGTTATCGAACATCAAGATCGGCTCCGTGCCTTGATTTTGTTCCCTCCAACGGGCGACATTATTGAACACGGTTTGGGGCAACAAGTGAAAAATGTACCGATTTTGCATCCCGAAACGATGCAGGCGGCGGTTACCCATGCGGCTGAACATGCAATATCTGGGGATGTGGTGCTAATGAGCCCTGCCAGCCCTAGTTATGGGCGCTTTAAAAACTATAAAGATCGTGGTGATCAATTCAAGGAAGCTGTGATGGGATTAAAGGATGTGTGATGCTCAATAAAACGATTGCGAAAATATTGGTTGAATTAGGCGCGGTTGGCGTCACATTGGAGCAACCGGTCACCTTTAAGTCGGGTATACAGTCGCCAATTTACATGGACAATCGCATATTGCCCTACTACCCTGCTCAATGGCAGCAAGTCATCCAAGGATTTGAGCAACTGATCACCGAAAAAAGTATTCAGGTTGATGTGTTGGGCGGCATTGCTGCGGCAGGGATTCCACATAGTTCTGCCTTGGCCTACCAGACCCAAACGCCATCAATTTTTATCCGTAAAGAAGCCAAAGGACATGGCAAACAACGCCGTATTGAGGGTGGCTCAGTCGATGGCTTGCGCGTGGTTTTGGTTGAAGACCTGATCACTACTGGTGGTAGTAGCCTGTCGGGTGTGGACGCCTTGCGAGCAGCAGGCGCGATAGTTGAAGACTGCTTAGGGATCGTCACCTATGGCTTTTCTGAGGCAGAACAGAACTTTAAAGACGCCAATGTCCGTTTGCATACCTTGACCGACTTCCCCGCTATTGTTGAGGTATTGCGCCCTACCCTGAGCGATGAAGTGATACAAAAAATTGAAGCATGGCGCACTGATCCATATGGATGGACGCCTTAACCATTGAATAGGATGTAAGCCATGAGTGCTTTTTATGAGAAGTTAGCCCAACGGGTTGCGACCTCAAAGTCGCTTGTTTGCGTGGGGCTAGACAGCCGCCTTGAGAAACTCCCCGCCGAGTATGCCACGGCTGAAACACCACAGTTTGCCTTTAATCGGTGGGTTATTGACAATACCCACCCAGTAACCTGTGCATATAAATTAAATACTGCATTTTATGAAGCACGCGGGGCAGCAGGTTGGCACGATATGCAACTCACAATCGATTATTTACGCAGTGAACACCCCGACATTGTAACCATCTGTGATGCTAAACGGGCGGATATTGGCGCGACGAATGAAGCCTATGCAACGGCAATTTTTGACACGTTGGGGTTTGACAGCATCACCTTAAATCCCTATTTAGGTCGTGAGGCTGTATTGCCCTTTTTGGAACGAACCGATCACGGCTTAATCTTTTTGTGCCGTACATCGAATGTTGGATCAGATGAATTTCAGGGGTTAGATGTGGGCGGCAAACCGTTGTGGGCGGTGGTTGCAGAACGCATTAGCCAGCATTGGAACACGGCACAAAATTGCTTACTGGTGGTGGGGGCAACCTATCCCAAAGACCTCCAAACAGTGCGTGAGATTGTAGGCGATATGCCGATTTTAGTACCCGGAATTGGGGCACAGGGTGGCGATTTAGCAGCAACACTTTCGGCTGGACTGACTCAAAATCATGACGGATTGATCATTAATTCTGCGCGGGGCATCATCTTTTCAGAAGACCCAAGCCAAGCAGCGCAAGCACTATTTGACACCATTAACGCCTACCGCTAAAGCAAATCTAAGAGATCATCAAAATCATCATCATCGTCTTCGGGTGGTGCAAACTGTGGAACATTCATCGCTTTAGGGCCGCCAGTTGGTGGTGGATTAGGATCTATTTTAAGCGGTTGTTCTTCACTTTTTTCGCTCGATTGCGTGGCTGTTTCGTCTTTTTGGTGTTTGTTGAAGTCTTGAGCAGCTTGCCACTTGGCAGGGGTGAGATGCTCTATTTTGATGCGCCCAGTGCGGACACCATACGCCCGTGCTTCTGGTGAAACGCCGTTACAATGCCCGTGCGTCATAATCGACATTTGAATCACCATATTGAATTGTGGCACGTTATCAAGGTCTTTTTTAACCTTGTCTGGGCTTATAATTTCAATGAGATCTTCGCTTAGTTCGACTGGTTTTGTACCGGATTTACGCCCGCTACCGAGTTGTTTAACAGGAACATTCCCTTCAGAGAGCAGTAAATTTTCTAGTCGTTTGAGTTGTTGTTTTACGCTGCTATCCGGATCTTCTTTGGGGTGAAAGTGATCCGCAATCCAAGGGAAAAGCTCTAATAAAACCGTTACTTTACCCTGCCGCAAATCTCGAATTAGGCGTAATCCATCACGGATGGAAGCCGCAAATGTATAGTGGCCGCCGCCTTTTTTGTGGCTTTTTTTAAGTTCCTGACGGATATAAACATCAATTTCGCGTTCTTCTGGTTTGCCAAAGTCTAACCAGAATTTATGCATTGCACGGTAACTATTTGCCATTGTCATGCCTCTTTTGCATATAATGCACGTTGCATTAATGCAAAAAGTGTACCATAATTTATTAAAATAGCAAATTACCGTAAAACGCTAATTTATTAAAACAAAATCTTAACTTTACGAAAGTCTAAATGAAACACTTCGTAATTTAGTAAAACTGGAATGATGATTTATGAAAACTCCCGATCTAGCCCGCTATTTGGGTGTGTCGAGTAACACAATCCGCAATTGGACGAACGAGTTTAAAGACTATTTGAGTAATGCCGCCACAAATGTGAACGCACGGCAGCGGATTTATAATGATCGGGATGTGCTTGTGATTGGAACCATTGCGCAACTGTCGGGCGCAGGGTCTACATACTCAGAAGTTCACTCAAAACTGAGTAATGGATACCGTATTGAGTCGTTAGAAAATGTCGCAGGGGGGATTGATACACGGGTGATTCCTGCGGCTGCTGTGGAGCAAATGATCGATGCAACAGAGGTACGATTAGAGCTTGAACGGGTGTCTGCTGAGCGTGATAAATTGCTGGATATGGTGCAAGGCTTGCAGACGCAACTACAAGAGGAACAAGAGCGATTTAAAGCAGAACTAGAAGCCGCCCGCAACGAAAAAACCGAAGAATTGACCAAAAGACAAGAACAAGTCGAAACGCTTTTAGAGCGCGTTGGGCGGGCAGAAGCGCAAGTTGAATTGCTAAAAGAGTTGCTGAAAAAAGACTAAATGACTGAACGTCTAACCACGAATTCGACTGATATTCAACGTGCAGGGGCGGCACTTAAAGCGGGGGAGTTGGTCGCATTCCCAACAGAAACGGTTTATGGCTTGGGAGCCAATGCGTTAGATGCTGAGGCCGTAAATGGTATCTTTCGAGCGAAAGAACGCCCCGCTAGTGACCCCTTGATTATTCATGTTCATAGCTTGGCGCAAGTACCGCCCTTGGTCAAAACGTTTCCACCACAGGCTCAACAATTAGCGCAAACATTTTGGGCGGGGGCACTTACCATGATCTTACCCAAATCAGAATTAGTTCCTTCAGTAGTGTCCGCAGGGCTGGACACGGTCGCATTAAGGATGCCGAGCCACCCTGTGGCATTGGCGTTATTAAAAGCTGCGAATGTGCCTGTTGCAGCCCCTAGCGCGAATCGGTTTTCGCGCCCAAGCCCCACCCAAGCCAGTCATGTATTGGCTGATTTAGATGGACGAATTGCTTATGTGGTGGATGGTGGAGCTACTACAATTGGCTTGGAATCAACAGTATTAGAACTAACTCAATCGCCTGCCGTGATCTTGCGCCCTGGGGCGGTCACACGCGAAATGTTGTTACCATTCTTGCCAGATGTCGTGCTGCATCAACGCTTTTTACAGGCCGATGATGCCCCAAAATCTCCTGGTATGTTAGCCAAACATTACTCACCCCGTGCTGCATTGACCTACTTTAAAGGGGAACACGCCGCCCAACAACTTTATGAAGCCGCTCAAGTATATCAACAGGCAGGGCAGCGTGTTGGAGTCATGATCAGTGCTGTAGATGCTTCACGATTGAAGGAGTTGCCCACAGAAACTTGGATATTAGCTGAGGATGACAATACAATCGCGCGGGATTTATTTCGGGCATTCCGCGACCTTGATGCCCGGAGCGTTGATGTTATTTTGGTAGCCTATCATGCAAGGGGAGGGGGCTTGAGCCTTGCTATTGCAGACCGCCTAAGCCGTGCGGCTGAGGGTGATGTGGTGGGCTAACACTTCAAACGGTAGTCCCAAAACTATTTTTTAATCTCATACTCCCCAATCTTAGACGCTTTGCCATGATGTTGTGTGCCAACACTAACCAATGGATTGTGGAACTTTCCCTAATCTTATATTTGTATTAGAATTTCATTAACATCAGCTTTTCATGATGGAATCTCCATATTTTATTTGTTTTTTGACCATTTTTGGGCAAGGGAGACACTTTTTAGGCTTTTTACGAGACTAAAGATTCGTATGGATGTATTCCAATCATGTTGGGAATTTGTTCACTAAGGAGAACAGTTTTTATGGTCGACTTTCTTAAGAAGAATTGGATCATAGTTGGCGTTGTGCTAGCTGTGATCGTAGGCGTTATCGTCGTTGCCAGTGGTGGCGATGGTGACGGTCTGTTCGGCACGGCTGCCGATTCAGACTTATATGAAGAAGGTGGTGAGGATCCACCAGCCGAGGATCCACCCGCTGAGGATCCGCCAGCCGAGGATCCACCAGCCGAGGATCCACCCGCTGAGGATCCACCCGCTGAAGATCCACCAGCCGAGGATCCACCAGCCGAGGATCCACCCGCTGAAGATCCGCCAGCCGAAGATCCGCCAGCCGAAGATCCGCCAGCCGAGGATCCACCCGCTGAAGATCAACCTACTGAAGAGCCACCAGCCGAAGTTGCTGAAGCTGAGGATCTCGTACAAATTTGTATCAATGGCGCATTAACAGATGTTAGTCAAACAGATGTTGATAGTGGCACTGTTGTTGATACTGGCGATTGCGGCCTTGTTGAAATCTGTATTGACGGTACATTAACGCAAGTTACCCAATACGATGTCGATACTGGCGCGGTTTCTGATACAGGGGACTGTGCACCAGTTGCTGATAACACTGAGGAAGCACCAGTTGCTGATAACACTGAGGAAGCACCAGCTGCTGATAACACTGAGGAAGCACCAGCTGCTGATAACACTGAGGAAGCACCAGCTGCTGACAACACCGAAGAAGCACCAGTTGCTGACAACACCGAAGAAGCACCAGCTGCTGACAACACCGAAGAAGCACCAGCTGCTGACAACACCGAAGAAGCACCAGCTGCTGACAACACCGAAGAAGCTCCTGCTCCTGATGGCACCGAAGAAGCTGGCAGTACCTCTGGTCAAGACCAAGACGGAAATGATGTAAATATCAATCCAAATGAACCAGTTGATGCGGGTCGTGGGGCGAGCGAGTGTGAGCAAGCTGAGGATTGTGACGTCTATGAAACCGATGAAGGAGAAGATGATCGGAGTGGTACACTCAATGACAACTTCGAAATTGGTGATGGCACAAGCAAAATTGTCTTTAAATCATCTACCTTTGAATATGAAGTTAGTGTTCCTGAAGATGGTGAAACCGAATGTGACTCTACGGGTACCTACTGTGTAACCAACAATGGTGGTAGCTACGAGTACTATGTTGCTGGTGAAGGTCGTGACTCCCAAGACATCTCTAACATCCAAGTTACAAGCTGTCCGGATGGCGAAGTTTACGAAAATGGTATTTGTACGACGCCAACTGACCCAGATCCAACCAATGAGCCCACTCCAGAAACAACGCCAGAACCAGAAGATGAAACAACTCAATTGTGTATCGATGGTGTCATTACTACGGTTCTTTTAGCAGATGCTCAATCTGGCGCTGTTGTAGACACCAATGACTGTCGTGTTCGCGAAGTTTGTGTGAATGGTCAAGTCACTACTGCTACAGAATATGATGTCAATACTGGCGCTATTGTTGACACTGGCGATTGTGGTAACACCACCATCTGTGTGAATGGTACTTTCCAAACAGTTTCTCAATTTGATTTTGATAATGGTAATGTTGTAGACACCAATGACTGCGGTACCCGTAGCGTTTGTGTAAATGGTGTTCGTTCAGACTATACCTTGTTCGAAATTGAACAAAACGGCATCGTAGACACCGGCGACTGTGGTACGGTAAGCATCTGTTTGAATGGTCAAATCACATCTGTTAGCTTAGCTGACATTTTGAGTGGTGCGGTTGTTCCCACCAGTGACTGTGGTACGGTCAACTTGTGTGTGGATGGTCAAATCACTGCTGTAACCTTATTTGACTTGTTGAATGGCAATGTGACTGACACCGGTGACTGTGGTACTCAAAGCTTCTGTATCAACGGTGAAATTGTTGAATACACCCTCTTTGAAGTTAATCAAGGTGGCATCACCGCTACCAATGACTGTAGCACCACTAATGTGTGTGTGAACGGCGCATTGGTTGAAGTAACCGTTTATGACCTCAACAACGGCAATGTTCAAGTTACGGATGACTGTGGTTCTGTCCAAATCTGTATCAATGGTGTTTACACCAGTGTTGTAGAGTCTGAAGTGAACACAGGCCAATTTGTTGAAACGGATGACTGTGACACGGTCAGCATTTGTGTTGATGGTGCTTACACCAATGTAACTGAATACAACATCAATAATGGACTCGTCTCTGACACCGGTGACTGCGGTAGTGTTAGCATTTGTGTTGACGGTCAATTTACGGATGTCCTCCAATACGATTTAGATCGTGGTACTGTTTCTGACACCAGCGACTGTGGTGAAGTTCAAGTTTGTGTTGATGGTGAATACCAAACTGTTAGCGAATTTGAATCACAAAGCATGACTGACACAGCAGACTGTGGTAGCACCCAAGTTTGTGTTGACGGTCAATTTGTTACCGCCACTGAATATGATGTCAATACTGGTGCAGTAACCGACACTAGCGACTGTGGTAGCACACAAATTTGTATCGATGGTCAATACACCGATGTTCTGCAATACGATTTGAACGTTGGTAATGTTGCAGACACCGGTGACTGTGGTAGTAGCGAAGTCTGTGTTGACGGTCAATTTGTTACCGCCACGGATTACGATGTGAACACTGGCGTAGTAACCAGCACGGATGACTGTGGTAGCACCCAAGTTTGTGTTGACGGTCAATTTGTTACCGCCACTGAATATGATGTCAATACCGGCGTTGTGACTGACACGAATGACTGTGGTAGCACCCAAGTTTGTGTTGACGGTCAATTTGTTACCGCAACAGAATATGATGTAAACACTGGCGTTGTGACTGACACCGGCGACTGTGGTAACACGCAAGTTTGTGTTGATGGTCAGTTTGTTACCGCTACGGTTTACGATGTGAACACTGGCGTAGTAACCAGCACGGATGACTGTGGTAACACGCAAGTTTGTGTTGATGGTCAGTTTGTTACCGCTACGGTTTACGATGTGAATACTGGCGTAGTAACCAGCACGGATGACTGTGGTAGCACTGATGTTTGTGTTGATGGTCAATTTGTTACCGCTACAGTTTACGAAGTGAATACTGGCGTAGTAACCAGCACGGATGACTGTGGTAGCACTGATGTTTGTGTTGATGGCCAATTTGTCACTGTGACACAATATGATGTCAATACTGGTTCAGTAAGCGATACCGATGACTGCGGTAGCGTTGAAATCTGTGTTGATGGTCAATATGTATCCGTCCTTGAATACGATGTGAACACCGGTGCAGAAACCGATACTGCTGACTGTGGTAGTGTTGAAATCTGTGTTGATGGTCAATATGTATCCGTCCTTGAATACGATGTGAACACCGGTGCAGAAACCGACACCAACGACTGTGGTAATGTCGAAATCTGTGTTGATGGTCAATATGTATCCGTCCTTGAATACGATGTGAACACCGGTGCAGAAACTGACACCAACGACTGTGGTAATGTCGAAATCTGTGTTGATGGTCAATATGTATCCGTCCTTGAATACGATGTGAACATCGGTGAAGAAACCGACACTGGCGACTGTGGTAGTGTTGAAATCTGTGTTGATGGTCAATATGTATCTGTCCTTGAATACGATGTAAACACGGGTGAAGAAACCGACACCGGCGACTGCGGTAGCACACAAGTTTGTGTTGACGGTGAATTCGTCACAGCAACTGACTATGAAGTGAACACCGGCGAAGTGACTGACACAGGTGACTGTGGTAGCACGCAAGTTTGTGTTGACGGTGAATTCGTCACAGCAACTGACTATGAAGTGAACACCGGCGAAGTGACTGACACAGGTGACTGTGGTAGCACGCAAGTTTGTGTTGACGGTGAATTTGTCACGGCAACCGAATATGAAGTGAACACTGGTATCGTGACTGAAACAGATGACTGTGGTAGCACTGATGTTTGTGTTGACGGTGAATTCGTCACGGCAACCGAATATGAAGTGAACACTGGCATCGTGACTGAAACAGATGACTGTGGTGAAGTTCAAGTTTGTGTTGATGGTGAATACGTCACAGCAACTGACTATGAAGTAAACACCGGCGAAGTGACTGACACTAGCGACTGCGGTAACGTTACGATTTGTGTTAACGGCGAAAACGTTGAAGTTCTCGAATATGACTTCAATGAAGGTACTGTTGAAGACACAGCTGACTGTGACGAAGTTGAAGTTTGTATTGATGGTCAATACGAAACAATGACTGAATTTGAAGCTGGCGACACTCAAGACACAGGTGACTGCGGTAACGTACAAATCTGTATCGATGGTGAATACACCGAAGTTCTCGAATATGACTTCAATGAAGGTACTGTTACAGACACTGATGATTGTGGTGAAACCCGAGTTTGTGTTGATGGTGAATTCACTACAGCGACCGAATATGAAGTGAACACGGGTGAAGTCACTGATACAGACGATTGTGGTACTGTCGAAATCTGTATTGATGGTCAATTTACCTCTGTCGTTGAATATGATGTCAATATTGGTGAAGTTTCTGATACGAACGATTGCGGTAACGTACAAATCTGTATCGATGGTCAATTTACTGATGTTCTCGAATATGATGTGAACACTGGTGCAGTTTCTGATACAGACGATTGCGGTAACGTACAAATCTGTATCGATGGTCAATTTACTGATGTTCTCGAATATGATGTGAACACCGGTGCAGTTTCTGATACAGACGATTGCGGTAACGTACAAATTTGTATCGATGGTCAATACACTGATGTTCTCGAATATGACTTCAATGTTGGTAATGTCTCTGATACCGAAGACTGCGGTAACGTACAAATCTGTATCGATGGTCAACTTACCGATGTTCTCGAATACGACTTCAATGTTGGCAATGTCTCTGATACAGACGATTGCGGTAACGTACAAATCTGTATCGACGGTCAATATACCGATGTTCTTGAATATGATTTCAATATTGGCGAAGTTTCTGATACGGACGATTGCGGTAACGTACAAATCTGTATCGACGGTCAATATACTGATGTTCTCGAATATGACTTCAATGTTGGCAATGTCTCTGATACCGAAGACTGCGGTAACGTACAAATCTGTGTCGACGGTCAATACACTGATGTTCTCGAATATGACTTCAATGTTGGTAATGTTTCCGACACCGAAGACTGTGGTACTACCTTCATTTGTGTTGATGGTAACCCTGAAACCGAAGTCATTGAGTATGATGTCAATGTTGGCAATGTTGTTGATACCGAAGACTGTGACCCCGTCAACATTTGTTACAACGGTCAATCAAACTTCCAAGTAACTGAGTACCAACTCAATACTGAAGAATTTGTTGATACTAATGACTGTAGTTTGGTCAATATCTGTATCAATGGTGAAGTTCAAAGCTTGATTGAATACGACATTAATACAAACGGAATTGTTGATACCAACGATTGTGGTTTGGAAACCTTCTGCTACAACGGTGAGGTCATTACCGTGACACAATATACGGTTAATGAACAAAACCTATTTAACACAGATGACTGTGGAACCTTCCCTGTTTGTGTCAATGGTTCAATTGCCATTGTTACACAATTCGCTTTGGAATCTGGTGCCATTGTTCCCACCAATGACTGTGGTGACGAACCGCCAGTAGCACCACCACCACCAACAACATCTGATGACCCAGAGTCACCAGAAGTAAGTGAAGACCCAGAAGTTGCTCAAGCAACCTGTTCTGCTGGTCAAGCAACCGTTGATGCCAATGGCGTCCCAAGCATTAACTTGGACAGCACTGGCTGTGGCCCTGACCCACAACAACCTGTAAACTGGACACCCATCACCCCAGGTGCTGATGTCTGTGTTGACTGGTTGCTCTACCACACCAACCAACCGGGTAACCCCGAAATCTTCCGCCTTGGCGGTGAGGGCGACCGGAACGTTTCTCAAGGTGGTGACAACACCATCAACCTCGCACCAAGCCGTTCTAACGACGGTGAATGGATCGTCTTTACGACCAACCGCGATGGTAACTTCGAAATTTATGTCACTTCCACTGATGGTTCTGGCGATGCACGTCGTGTTACCCAAAACAACAGTGCTGTAGACATCGACCCCGTATGGTCACAAGATGGCTCACAAATTGCTTTCGAATCCAACAGTTCTGGCAACTGGGACTTGTGGGTATTTGATGTCACCACTGGTGGCTTGGTACAAATTACCGATAGTCCCGCTAACGATATCAATGCTTACTTCTCACCAGATGGCACAAAGGTTGTCTACCAAAGTGATGCACCGTTCATCAATGATGAGGGTGAAGAAGTTGTTGGCTTGTGGCAAATCTACGAATACGACTTTGCAACTGGCGAAACCACCCGCTTGACGGATGGCACCAGCAATGTCTATGACCCACAATACTCGAATGATGGCACCCGTATTGCTTACACCAGCGATGGTCAAGACGATACCAGCAGCGCTGTCTATGTTATGGATGCAGATGGTTCTAATGTTGAACGTATCTCGATTGAAGGTGGCGTAGCGACCAACCATGCGTGGTCACCACAAGATGGTTTGATTGCTTACCAATCCAACAATTCTGAGAACTTGCTCAACGACATCTACACCTACGAATTTGACTCTGAAGAAACCTACTTAGTGACTTCCTACACTGAACCAGGATATGAAAACGTCCAAGATGTTTCCCCAACTTGGTACTGTGACTCTGAAGCACAAGTTGTCTTCACCTCTAACGTTGATGGTGATAACGAAATCGTTGTTACTGAATCAACACCAGAAGACCCACTCCTAGTGGACGAAGACGGTACAGCATTGACTAACGAAGACTCGAATGACCGCGATCCGCAGAATTCGCCACCGGAAGAAAATGCAAGCCGTGGTGGTGCATTGCCGCCAACCTATACAGGTGGTTAATCACCCACTATTCACCTTGGGGTATCCTTCGGGATGCCCCCCAGTTATAAAAAATAACATCTATACGCAATTCACCTCTGTGGCTTCAATTGAGCGCAGGGGTGTTTTGTTTTTGAGAGTATTTAAATTTTTCATTGAAGATTTGTTATAATATAACCATAGCTATATGTAATGGTTACCAAAATGACAAACAGTATTTATCTCACAGTTAGTGAAGTTGCTCAAAAATTAAATCTTTCAGTTGACACAATTCGACGGTGGGATAAAAAGGGACTTATCAAATCAATTCGAGATGAATATAACTATCGCTTGTTTAGCATTGATGAAGTCCAACGAATTCAAGAAAAATACTTAGGAACAGCTTCTGGTCGTGGATTTTATGTTTTGACTAGTGAACCAACCTCTTATAAAACTTTGGAGTTGTTTGCTGGGGCTGGCGGAATGGCGCTTGGATTTGAAAATGCAGGTTTACAACATGTACTTCTAAATGAAATTGATAAACACGCTGCTAAAACACTCCGAACTAATCGCCCTAAATGGAATGTTATCGAAGATGATGTTCAAAATATTAACTTTGAATCTTATGCAGGGGAGGTTGATATTGTTTCAGGTGGGTTCCCTTGTCAAGCATTTAGTTATGCTGGTAATAGCCGAGGATTTGAAGATACACGTGGGACACTATTTTTTGATTTTGCTAGATGTGTCAAGCAAGTTCGCCCCAAAATAGCATTAGGTGAAAATGTAAGAGGGTTAGTTAACCATGATAGCGGTCGAACACTTAGTATGATGATTAGTGTTCTAGAAGATTTAGGTTACCGCGTACATTATAAAATTTTAAAAGCACAATTTCATGATGTTCCCCAGAAACGTGAACGCTTAATTTTGATTGGTGTGCGTAAAGACTTAGAGCTGCCAATTTATTTCCCGAAAGAGAAGGACTACCTGCTGTCTTTGCACGAAGCCTTTACTAACATCCCTGAATCAGAAGGAATTGCTTATTCATCTCGAAAGGCTGAAATATTATCGTATGTGCCTGCTGGTGGTTATTGGCGTGATTTGCCTGATGAGTTGCAACGTGAATATATGAAAAAAAGCTATTTCCTCGGTGGTGGAAAAACAGGTATGGCAAGAAGGTTAGCATGGGAGGAACCATCCCTAACACTCACTTGTAGTCCTGCTCAAAAACAAACTGAGCGTTGCCATCCGAGCGAAACACGCCCACTAAATATAAGAGAATATGCCAGGATACAGACTTTTCCAGATGATTGGGAGTTTCAAGGCTCTATAACGGCTCAATATAAACAAATTGGAAATGCAGTCCCTGTGAATTTAGCTTATCACATTGGTCGTTGCCTGATTGCAATGCTAGATCAAGAGACTCCCTCACCTGAAATGGTATCCGTTGAACAAGAGATGCCAAAACCTCGTCAGCTTACGCTATTATAGTTTTAGGTATTTTCATTACCATAAAACAGTTCATGATATTGATTTGACCAATCACTCTCTCCCATTTTTTCGAAGGTTGTTAAGATACGTTGCCAAGTATTAGGTGAATCGCCCAATAGGTTCCAAAACTCTTCTTGAACAAGGGCATCTATGCCTCTGATAAGTGGATATGCTCGCCCACCATTTCGTTGCCACCATGAATCAATGGATCTATCATCGTAAGGACTATAAGGAAATGCTATAAATGCCTTGAAATCAACAGAACTGTCATGCATTAACCTGTAAGCATACCACTTCATGATTTTTTCAGCGAAAGATTTCCCCGCATTTTGATTAATTTGAACTGTTTTTATATCAGTCGCGAATTCTTTACCATCTTTGCGTATCCATAAATCAATGCCATCACCAGAAGTAACTGATCCATAGGTTATATCTTTTTGCTCAAATTTTTTAATGATTCCTTTGATGTCATCCAAATAATGGTTGAATTCAAATGGATAATTTGGTTTTTCTCGTAGGCGTTGCCATTTAGAAATAACTGCTTGTAGCTCTGGTAAGAGTTCCACAGGCATTTTGAAATTTTCAGGTTTTAATATTTCATAGCCGCCAGCAATGGCAACGGCTTTTGCTAAGGGTTCCCATAATGTAGTCCCAAGACTTGTTTCCAATCCCCCAATTATAGAACGGATATGTCGTTCTCTAGGGAAAATACGGTCTAAAATGACATGCTCAGAATAATTTTTATTACGTCGTCTTCTTTGTAAATACGCCTGTATTGCATTTTCTGTTGTTGTACGAACTGCTGTTTCTAAATCGAAATTGCCATTTTGTGTAGACATGTTTTTGCATCCTTTAAGTGTTGCGGTTCTGATGTTCTGCTAATTCATCCACACTGGTTTTGTCCCACAGTTTTGCACCATCGGTATAGGCGGCTCTGGCAATCATATGGGCGCCAATAGGGGAAGTCAGCACTAAAAAGATGATCGTGGCGAATAAACGCCCTTGGATACCCGCCTCATTATGAAAGTGGATCATAGCACCAATTAAGATCAAGCCTACACCGAGTGTACTTGCTTTGGTTGTGGTGGACATCCGCATAAACACATCTGGCATTCGCACCAAGCCAACCCCAGATAACACCATAAAAATGGTGCCAACACTGATCGGAATCAACACAAAAACTTGTTCAAGTGTCATGGGGGCTATCCTTTGGGTTAGTCGAGGATTGTTGTTTGTCTAAAAAGTGACTGCGTTCAATATAATATGCAAAACCAATGGTTGTTAAAAAGTTGGTCAAGGCAATGATCATCGCCACATCTAGCATAAAAGGTGCATCGGTAATAATGGCTAAGACAGCAATGGTGCCAATTGCTAAGATCGCTAAAATATCGAGTGCTACAACCCGATCCGCAAACCGAGGGCCCTCAAGGATGCGAATCAACGCTAATCCCATCGACAGCACCAATAACACTAAAATTCCATAGAGTAGATCATTAAAGGTCATTCAAAAAATTCTCGTACTCGTTGTTCAAATCCATTTTTAATATCGGTGCGGAACGCTTCAACATCATTATTATCTAAGTACATGGTATGCACATATAATGTTTTGCGGTCTTCTGACACATCCAATGATAGTGTTCCGGGGGTAAGGGTGATTAAATTCGCTAAGGTTGTGATCTCAATATCTGATTCGAGATCCAGGGGTACCGCCACAATAGCGGGATTTGCCGTAAGGGTTGGCGAGAGTACCTCTTTCGCAACGCGTATGTTGGCGATCAGAAGTTCCCACAAAAAAAATCCAATAAAATACACAACTTGATGCGGTTTTTTGGTATACGATGCATTTGGAAACAAGGTATCCCGAAACGCCCAGATCAAGATATAGCCAAACAGGGCTCCCACGATCAAGTTCTCAGTGCTGCGTTCGGCGGTGAGTTCGACCCATGTTATGGCTAAAAACATATTCAGGATTAAGGGTCGCATGGGTTAACCTCCTGTCTGAAAGACTGCTTGAATATAGATTTGTGGATCAGATAGTTGCTCACCGGCTTGTAGAAGCAACTCAAAAATAGGTTCAGCCGCAACTCCCATTAGGACACTACAGCCTGCCAAGATCACAATTGGGGTAAGCATCAAAGCATTATCGGATGTCCATAAAGGGGAATCTACAACAACATCCTCTGGCGGGTTTTTCAAAAAGGCTTCTGCCCAAATCTTCATCATCGAATATAGCGTCCATACACTGACAAATAAAGACACCCCAATGATGGCATAATCTTCTGCTTCTAAACCTGCACGGATGAGACTATATTTTCCCCAAAATCCGGAGAGTGGGGGAATTCCTGCAAGCGCTAACGCGGAAGTCAAAAAGACCACAGCAAAAACGGGTTGGGCACGATAAATCCCTCCCAATTTTTTGAGGTAATAGTTCCCATATTGTTCATTCACGATTCCACTAATCAAGAATAAATTCGTTTTGGCAATGATATTATGTAACACAAAATAGATCGTACCGGCTAAGGCGAGGGGGGTCGCAATCGCTAGCCCCATGACCATATAACCAATCTGGCTAATGATGTGAAATGACAATACCCGCCGAAAATCATATTCAGATGCCGCACCCATTACACCTAACACCATCGTGAAACCGGCAATAATGGCTAATACAGGGAATACAAAGTCACTCTCTGGGAATAACAACATCGTCGTGCGTACCATTGAATAGACCCCGACTTTGGTCAGCAAGGCGGCAAACAATGCTGATATGGTCGTGGGAGGCACATCATAAGATACGGGAAGCCAGAAAAATAAGGGAAAGACTGCTGCTTTAATCCCAAAGGCGATTAGCAACATTACTGTTAATGTATCAACGATGTGTTGATTGTCTACTAAGGGTAGGCGTTGCGCTAAATCTGCCATATTGAGCGTGCCCACCACACTATACATCATGCCTACGGCCAACAAAAATAAAGTGGATGAAATTAAGTTAATAGTCACATATTGAATAGCACCAACAAGCTGCCGCTTTTCGCCACCTAAGGAGAGCAGCACAAAGGAACTCATTAAGAGTACTTCAAACCAAACATACAAATTGAATAAGTCACCTGTCAGGAAAGCACCACAAACGCCCATGATCAAAGTGTTATAGAGTGGATAAAAGGCAAATGGTTGGCGACGCTCACTCATGCTGCGGATGGCATATAGCATGATCAAAATGCCCATCATGCCTGTGATGAACACCATCACGGCGCTAAATAGGTCAGCTACCAGTACAATGCCATATGGGGCTTGCCAGTTGCCAATAAAGACAACTTGTATGCCTTCAGTATTCACGGTATGGAGTAGGGCGCTACCCACCAAAAACAGTAAGCTTAACCCCACAACACTAATACGCCGTTGCAAACGGATGTTGCCCCACGCAAACATGTTCAAAATTGCTGTGAGGAGTGGAATGATAACAGGTAATACCGGTAGCATTTCAGTCATGAATTTTTAGGTCGTCTAGGTCGCCAGTTTCTACAATTTCATAAAAGCGGCGCATCAATACAATAGCAAAGGCTTGCACCCCAAACCCGATCACAATTGCTGTTAGGATCAGTGCTTGTGGTACGGGGTCAGCATAGGTTCCTGTCAGATTGGTCGCGTCTTCTGGGATAATGGGGGGCGCATCGCGCACAACCCGCCCAACTGTGAAAATGAGCAAGTTTGTGCCGTGTGCTAACAGCCCCAGGCCAATAATTAGTTTAACCAAACTACGCCGCATCATCATAAATATGCCGCCCCCAAATAGGACACCGATCACTAAGGCTAAGGCAACTTCCATAATTAGTTATCCTTTCTCTCTAGGGGGAGGGTGCTGGTTTCTTCTGCTTCCATCAGTGTGAAGACAATTAGGGTTGTAATGCCAATCACCAGAAAATACACCCCGATATCAAAGAAAAAGGGTGTTCCTAGTTTGCCTATGGCCGGTAGTTCGCGATCATCCCAAATCCCTGTTAAAAAAGGATCGCCTACCAATAGCGGGATAATGCCACTCATTACTGCAAAGAGTAATCCTGTAGCGATGAATCGCTGCGGTGCGAGCCGTAACGCTGTTGTGGCCGTTTTGCTATCTTCCGAAATGCCATAGAGTGCAAAAGCGGTTGCCGCGACTAAACCACCCACAAAACCCCCGCCTGGATCATCGTGTCCGCGTAGCAGCAAGAAAATTGAAAAGAGTAAGAGCAGGGGAACCAGCCAACGGTTCGCCGTGCGTAAAATCAGCGAAGGCATAGGGTTATTCCTCGGGTTCTATGGGGTCTACATTGAGCTTTAAAAGGGCAAAAACGCCAATCGCCGCAATCGCTAAAACCGTGATTTCACCCATCGTATCAAAGCCCCTAAAGTCCACCAAAATCACATTCACCACGTTATGACCCTTAGCAACTTTATAGCTGTTTTCCACAAAGAAGGTGGCTAGCTGCGATTGAAACGGTTCGTTGATGATGATCAATACTAAAAGTGTGATCATGCCCCCAAACGCAATCGACAATACCGCATCAATAGTGCGGGTACGCATAGAAGAATGAATACGGAATTGAGGTAAGCGATAAATGACCAACACAAATAAGATAACGGTTAGTGTCTCGATGGCAAATTGCGTCATTGAAAGATCGGGCGCACTAAATAGTAAGAACATAACCGCGATCACAAATCCCACCATGCCTAACAGTGCGATGACAGCTCGGCGCGATTGTTGGAATGGGATGGCTACTGTACAAATGATAATGAATGCCATGAACAATAATTCATATAGGCGGACTTCATCGAGATCATGAATTAACTCGTTTAGATGTATAGCGGGTAGTAGGGTGCTCAATACGGCAACAGTCACCGTGACCACAATAATCCGCACATAATAGCGCAAATGAGCCTTCATTGCTTGTTGGCGAAACTGGTTAGCCAGCCATAAAAAGCCATCCATAAATCCCCGTTGATAAATTACAGCAGGGCCAAACTGGGTTCCAACATCAAGGGCATGAGCCGTGGGGCGCAAGCGTTGGATCATCATGTATAAGCCTGCCCCGCCTAAAATCGTTACAATGCTGAGGGCAAACATAGTATTGAATCCATGCCATAAACCGAGATGAACTTCATACTGGTTGCCATAGACTGCTTCGACCATTGGCTCAAGAATTGGTTCATAGAGTTGGACTGAAAACAATCCTAGGCCTAAGCTAAAGGCACCCAAGATAAGCGGTGGAACCCACATACTTGCAGGGGCTTCATGAGCATGTTTAGGGGTATGTTTTTCTTCACCATAAAAGGGCGTAATTGCAACCATACCTGCGGCTGTCACATTAAATAGATTCGCGATAAATGCAGCAACAGTTAACCCCAAAACGGGCAAATCTTTAGCTTCAAGGGTCGCTTCATAAATTAATTCTTTCCCAATAAAGCCAAAGAGAGGGGGCAATCCTGCCATAGAGAGTGCCGCAATCGCTGCCGCACCTGCTGTATAGGGCATTTTTTGAGAGAGCCCGCCCAAGTGATCCAGATCACGGGTTCCTGTTTCGTGGTCAATCGTGCCCCCCACCATAAATAAGGCACATTTATAAAGGGCATGAACCACAACAAAAACGAGAGCCGCTTTAACCGCTATGCCACTACCAATACCGAGCAAAAATACTAATATGCCTAAAGCGCTGATAGTTGTATACGCTAATACACGCTTTATATCGGTTTGTTGCCATGCCAAATAGCCCCCCATGATCATGGTGATACCACCAATGGTGGTAATCAATAGATGCCATTCATCCGTATGGCCAAGGGCAGGGTGCATTCGTGCTAATAAATAAACGCCTGCTTTTACCATTGTTGCTGAATGTAGATAGGATGACACTGGCGCGGGGGCAGCCATTGCCATTGGTAGCCAAAAATGAAAAGGAAATTGGGCGGATTTTCCAAACGCGCCAATTGCGATCAAGATCAAAATTGGCATGTAAAGTTTATGATGATGATCAAACGTCTCAATTGCTGTGCCTAATGACCATGTTTCGCTGGCGATGCCAAACAATGTTAAGCCGGCTAATAGTGCTAGCCCACTTGCACCAGTGACGATTAGCGCCGTTTTTGCAGCCTCGCGTGAATCATCTTTGTTATTGTAAAAGCTAATGAGTAGGTAAGAACTAATGGAAGTCAGTTCCCAAAATACAAAGACCAAGAGCATATTATCAGCTAAGACAACACCTAACATTGATGCCATAAACATCAGTAGGTAGAGATAAAACGTGCCTAAGCGGTAATGTAGATACCCACCGGCATAGGTAAAAACAAGGGTTCCGACCCCCGTGATCAACAACGCAAAGATGAGGCTGAGCCCATCAAGCCGAAAGTCTAAGTTGATACCTAAACTTGGCACCCATTCATAAGATTCTGTGATGATTTCACCATCAGTAATAGGATTAATCTGGCTCACAAAATAGCCAAATAATGCTAATGGAATCAACGGAATGAGCCATCCCAAAATGTGTTTGGTATGGGGGTAGAGCAGGGGGGCAACAGGGGCAAACAAAAACCCTAGTAACACAGACCAGAGCATGAGATTAGTTATCCTTTTTTGTGCTTTGCGCGTATCGCATCATCGCTGTGCGATACATGATGTTGTGTGTGTGCATGTTTTCTCAATAAAATGCCCTCATTAACGTCTGAGTAGGGCGATCAAATAGTTATTTTTTATTTAATAAGTTAGCCAGTTCATCTATATTTTTTTGTTTCCCGCTATTGCGTAGCTCGGTGGCAAACTCTGTATGATAAGTGTGTATAGATAGAAAATTATGTTGCCGCTCATACCAATCTCGTACCCGAACATCGACCCCCTTATATGACAACTCCAAACGTAGGCTATGGCTGGTTACAAAGAAATCTTCCCGCCCTAAGCTATCTAAATCTGCATCACACATCAGTTGTTCACTGAGTGTATGCGGCGATTGCGGCATCCGTGTTGCCATAATCATGTTGACAACCTTTTGAACATCGCGTGGTTCATATCCTAATTCGGGTAATTCCTCGGATGCAATGCGTGCCCCTACCACTTCATGCTCTTTATAGGATTCAATATACCCAATATCGTGGTATAAAGCCGCTGTTTGTAATAACAAAAAGTCATGTGGAGACAGTTTAGCGAGTTCGCCCAACTTCATGGCAGCGGGTAGCACATCATCACGCGTATGATGGATCCCATGATAATAAAGGCGAGGGGGCAGTTCACGTTCTAAACGTGATAGCACGTGTTTCTTGAGTGCCTCAAAGTTTACATCCATAAAAGTTCAATTCAATAAAATAAGCACCCGTTACCTACTGACAGTAGATAACGGTATACATGGATTTATCTAGATATTGTGTGGAGCAGATTGCTCGTTGTGTTATTCTTCTTCCGACGTGTAACATTGTGTTGTCCACAATAAGTTATTCTCTTTCGGGGTGTCTAAGGCCTCCCAGTCTTCGGGGATAGTTTCCACCAAATCTGTTGGGACTTCAATATAGACATAGACCCCTGGCCCCGTAATATTGTATGGCGATTGATCAATGCCTATACAAGTACTCAGCGCTGCATTTTGTTGGGCGCTTACGTTTTGCCCTGCGATTAATTGTTTGCGGATGGTTGCCAAAATGAGTTCAATTGATTCATTGGCATCTGGCCAATAGCTGCTTATATCTTCAGCATCAATAAGCCCTGCGATCAGCTCCCAATTCGCTTCTAATGTGGCAGGATCATCTGCTAATATACTGGTTAACCATGCTTGTGCTTGTTCATATTCCACAAGGTAAAATGCCTGCGGCACAAATTCAATGTTGCTGGTCTCATTGGTGTTTGGATCGGCAACTGTTCCTTGATTATTGGTTTCTTCGAGTAGCAAAATCAACAACATGCCGATAATTGCCCCAATAACAATCCCACCCATTAAATACTGAATTTCTTTTCGTTTCATTTTCATCACCAATCTTGTGTTTGTTAGCTATTATGTCGTGCTAACCGCTGAAAAAGTGTTCTAAAAGTGTGTTGGATCGGTGCTGCCTGAGTCTAGTTGATCTTTTAAAGATTTGAAAATGCTGTGTTGATCTTCAAGGTCTTTGTCCAACCGTTGATGGGAAGCCTCTCGGTCTGATGCTGAAACTTGAGCCTGTAGACGGATGACTTCTTCGCGTAAATCATTTTCACGTGTCTGCATATTTTGAATCATGGACAAAAAGTTTGCAACCAAACTCTTGATTTGGTTGGTTTGCCCGGGGGTATGTTCAAGGCTCAGGAGTACCTCATCATATTGACCGTTTGCGAGGGTTTTTGTCCACGTTACCACTTGCTCAAGGTAAGTGGTAGTATACCGTGCACGGTCAGCGAGTGTCCGCATCATCGCAAGCGCAACTGTGGGGCGGTGGTCTAAAAATTCTAACAAAGTGCTTTTATTGAGTGACATAACTTCTAGCTCGTCTGCTGCCGCCGCAGACGCTGAGCGTGGTTTGGAGTCAATTAACGAAAATTCCCCGAAGATTTGTGATGCACCATAGTGCATATAAGTTAAGTTAGGGTTTTCTTCGGAATAAATACGGACTTTACCTTTGAGGATAATGTACATTTCTTGCCCATAATCATTCTGACGAAAGACGATGTCACCGGCCTCGTAACTATGGCGGGTCATTTTTTCGGCTAATGCTTCTAAGTCTGCAATGTCAACTTCCGCAAAAATGTCACTTTGCTTGAGTTGATAAGCCACATAGTTACTCATCAGACTTGTCCTCGTCTTTATGGTCTTCCTCTACGTGCTGGGCAATGCGATCAAATATGCTAGCAACACCATGGACTTGGTTTGGATCTGCTGAATCTTTATCGTTGGATTGGTTGGTTTCTTGTTCCACCCGATCAAAGATGTTCGCTGGTTGGTTGTTCTCTGGTGGGGCAGGGGGGGCGCTTTCAGAGAGTGCCGCTTGAATATCCGCTTTGTCAATGACTTTTGCTCGATCAAAAATGGTTGATGCACCGGGGCGGTCTTCCAAGATTTTTTCATCGGGCGGAATGTCTTCTTGGTCATCATGAATCCGATCCATGATTTTGGTAAGTCCTGTTTTATCACCTGCAATGCGCCGTTTTGGCTCTTCGCCTTCATCTGTTGGTTTATTGATCCGATCAATGATATTGGCGGTAATAGTTTGAGATGGTTCGCGTGAGAGTACCACGGGTTCAGGTTTGGGTTTGGCGTCCGCTTCGTTCATTCTAAATTCTTCAATGTAGCTCGTGGTGTTACGCAGCTTTTGCGAAAGCCCCCGCATCATTGCGATCCCTACCTGAGGGCGTTCATTGAGGAAGTGGATGAAGTCATCGCGTTCCAATTGTAGAACTTCAAGGGCTTCTGCTGCGGATGCTGATGCAGAGCGGGGCTGTTGGTCAAGTAAGGTGAGTTCCCCAACAATGTCATTTCGCCCAAAAAAGGTGAGTGTGATGTCTTCATCAGTACGCGGATCGTGCATGTGGATGCGAATTCGCCCACGCCGAATGATGTACATTGTGTACCCTTCGTCATGCTGGCTAAAAATCTGTTGACCTTCATCATAAAATTTATGATTCATTTTTTCGACCAACGCTTCAAGATCGGCGAGTTCGATTTCATTAAATAGGTCGTTTTCCTTAAGTTGTTCTGCTAAACCCATTTATTTAGTTTCCTCACTTGAGTTGGTTTGTTCCTCGTTTTCAATGTCGTCAAGCGCTTGGTTCAAGCGTCCAAAAACACCTAAGAAAGGGGTTTCGCTGACGGTTGCGGAATCTGTTTGAGAGGGATTAATGTCAAAACTGTGGGTATCTTCGTCCGTCAGTTCGGTTGCTTCGATGTTTTCTTCCTGATTGGTTACAGCTTTGGTTGTATAGCGCACTTTTTCGGACAGAAATTCTAAAAACGCCATGATCACTTTGGGGCGGCTTTGGATGAACATCATAAAATGCTCACGGCTTAACACCATCACGCGCAAAGGCCCATTGGCACGCGCACCAGCCGAACGGGGTTGTCCATCTAATAGCGCTAGTTCACCGACAACATCCCCAGCTTGGAATGTCCGTAGCACTCGTTCTTCACCATCATCCTCATAAATAAAGATGTCTATGTATCCTCGATCAATTAGATACATAGAATCACCAGGGGCACCTTGGTCGAAGATTTTTTCGCCATGTGAAAATCGCTGAATTGTGATTGCACGGGACAGATTGTCAAGGTCTGCGAGGTCCACTTTTTTAAACAAATCACTTTCATGGATGCGGTTAGAGATTTTTTCAATCATTTCTGGGGAAATTGCGCCCGAAAGTTCAGAGGCTGTCATAAACATATCAAAGGAATGCACATGTGTGGGGTCAAACGTGGCGACTTGAGGCGCAATCGTGTCCCATTCTGCACTTTCATCTTCCGGCAAAAATGACCGCAATAAGGTCATAGTGTATGAGCCTAAATGACTACGGATTTCATTCATTTCAACTTGATATTCAACAATTTCTTTTTGCCATGCTTCTTTTAGCCGATCCCCCACAGGGCTTTGCAGGTTATTTTTCAAGATACCAATATTGGCCTGTACAACAAATAGTTGTTGAATACGGTCTGCTTCTGCATCCCCAAACATTGCCCGCATTTCTTCAAGGATTTCTTCTAAACCTTCGCTCCCCAATTTCTGAACGGCTTTTCGTTCTGCACTCGAAATCCCAGATTGGATACCTAAGGTTTGGTTGAACCGTTCTTTTTCAGACTTTAGCCCACTATCCATAAAGTAAGCGATGGTTGCCGCCCCGCCAATGCCAATCCCAATAGCTGTCAGTAACAATACAGAACCGCTACCTTCCAAGGCATAAAGCAAGTTGTTATAGATGAAATGCACGGCAAAGGCAAAGAGCATCCCCACAAAGGGAAGGGCGTATTTACGGATTCCCGCTTGGCGGCGGCTCATTCCCATCGAAATCCCAACCACGGCGCTCGCCGTAGCGTGCATCAACGCCGCAGACAAAACGCGGCTCACTGCCAACATCAACGTAGCCCCACTAGAATCATTCGCTACATAGAAGATGTTCTCGCTCATCCCAAAGCCAATGCCCGCCGCAAAACCGTAAATCGCGCCATCCACAAAATAACGGAAGCTCGGTTTTTGGACGATATACCACAAGATGATGGATTTAAAGACTTCTTCCATCACGGGGGCAATTCGTGTAGAGAGCGTTTGGAAGCTTAGTCCTAGGGTGTCGATAATTAAAAATTGGTTGAATGCATAAGATAATCCAAATGCGAATGCAATGCCCCATAACATACATTGGGTGACGATGGTGCGCTTGCCGGTTCCAAAAATATCCATCCATGAAATAACACTCACGAAAAAAATTGGAATCGCAATGGATATTAAATATGATGTAAGCGTAACGACCATGTATCCTGCCTTTGTTTTATTGGTTGTATGCCGCTAGGGCTAATGTGTGTCCAGTCTATTTTGCCAATAGAATCCATACTATTAGAACCACTTAAGCGCCTCGAACATTAAAAAACAATAATCAAATCGTGGTACTGTTACACTCCATACTACCGTTTTTTTTTATTTGTGCTAGCACAGACTCTAAATTCTTGCCGCATACTCTTAAGACAACTGGGGTTGTGGTGGCTTGCCACCAGTTGAATCCCAAAGAAGGGGAGGGTGAAATTGACAGAATTTGTGTCGATTTTGCCCTAAAATGCCTGAAATCTTTAAAACCTTAACAAATTAAATCAAAAAATGATTTAATTGAATGCTGTTTTTTTTTAATTTTGCGGTACAATATGCGTGCTTAACGATTGTTGCAAGGCTATTCCCAATGATATTTGGTCTTCTACAGCCCTGTAGGATGATGGGCTTTGCAATCTCCATATAAGGACATGTGCTATATAAGCCCACGTCAAGAGTACCGCCCCTTAGCAGGTGGGAACTCTGTAAATATCGCTCGTGGAGTGGAGACACAGTGAACCGAGAATTTCATATTGAAAATTGCTAAATCCGACATAAATAGTTCTTAGGAGTACGTTACAAGATGACGCGCAAACGTCTTTTTGTCATTGTTGCCATTCTCGTATTGGCAATGGCAGTACCTGTTATTACCCAAGCTCAAGAACCTGGTGAAGGTGGCCCCATTATTGAAGGTAACTTCAGTGGTTCCGTTAACATTGGTTCTTTTAACCGTATTCGTTGTAGCGGTACCGACTGTGACCGTATTGCTGCTTTCCTCGTTCCAACCTTAATTGGTGTTAACCCAGAATCCGCAACCTTTGCTCCCTACACCGGTGATGCAAGTGGCGCTTCTGCTGGTTCTTTGGCCACCGCTTGGGACGTTTCTGAAGATGGTTTGACTTATACCTTCACCATGCGTGATGACCTCACCTGGAACGACGGTGAAGTTATCACTTCTGAAGATGTTAAATTCAGCTTCGAAGCTATTGCTAGTGGGTTGATTGAATCCGACTTAACTGGTTTTGTTGACGAACCCGGTGCTGGTATTGTCGAAATGAATATTATTGATGACTACACCCTAGAAGTTGTTATGGGCGCACCTGCTTGTGACGCTTTGAACCGTATCGGTGCTGTTTATCCTGTGCCTGCTCACCACTTCGGTTTTGATGGTGACTTTGAAGCTTTTGACTACTCCGTTATGGTTGACCACCCATTTGATACCGAACCAGAAGTAACCTATGGGCCTTTCAGCTTCCAAAGCGTTGTGACTGGTGAACAAATTGCACTCGTTGCTGATGAAAACTACGAAGTTGATGTTATCCCTGCTGGTTACATCTACTTGGACGTACCCGACCAAACTGTTTTGGTAGAACGCTTCTTGGATGGCGACACCAACTTCATTGATGGTCCTCCACAAGCAAACCGTGCAGACATCCGCGCTGACGGTGAACTTCAACCCTATGACTACCCCGGCAACTCCTGGGACTACATTGGCTTGAACTTAGCTGACCCCACCAACCCACAAGACGGTTTTGAAACCGATGAAGATGGTAACCCTGTATTGAATGAAGATGGTTCTGTTGTTCGCATCGAACAAGGCAACCACCCAATCTTTGGTGACGTTCGCGTTCGTCGTGCAATGCAATTAGGCATCAATGTTCCTGAAATCGTACAAGGTGCAGTATTCGGTGAAGGTACCCAAATGGCTGCCAACGAACTCCCCACCTCTTGGGCATTAAACCCCGATTTGGAACCCATCGCATTTGACCCAGATGCTGCTGCCGCATTGTTGGACGAAGCTGGCTGGACTGATGAAGATGGCGACGGTGTTCGCGAATGTAACGGTTGTGAATTTGCTGAAGATGGTACCCCATTGGCTTTCACCTTGAAAACCAACGAAGGTAACAGCCGCCGTGAAACCATCGGTGTTATCGTACAAGATCAATTAAGCGAACTCGGTTTCGAAGTGAACTTTGAAGCTATCGACTTCAACACCTTGATTGAAGAATTCACCAGCCAAACCCACGATGCTTACATCTTGGGCTGGCGTAATGGTTTCCCCGTTGACCCCGACCAAACCCAATTGTTCACCTCCTTGGGTGACATCGTTCCCAGTGGTTTTAACTCCGGTTCCTACTACAACGAACGTGTTGACGAATTGATGCGCTTAGCGAACGTTGCAACCGAAACCGATGGTTGCTCCTTCGAATCTCGCGCTGAATTCTACTACGAAATCCAAGAAATCATGCAAGCTGACCAACCATACGTATGGTTGTACGCTTTGGACGGTATGTACGCTGCTAGCGGTTCCGTTGGTGGCTTCGGTCCTTTCCCGAACCAACCCTACTGGAACGTAGAAACTTGGGCAATTTCTGACTAATTTCGTGGTTAGTCATTAATGCGGATGTAGGACTTAAGTGTCTTACATCCACCCCAATAGGTGTGCTAGCTTGCTGGCACACCTATTTCCACAATAGACAAGTTCGGCGGAGACATACAATGGCAAAATTTATTATTCGAAGAATTCTTCAAGCAATTCCTACTTTTCTTGGTATTACACTTCTTTCTTATGGCATTATGATCGCGGCCCCTGGTGATCCGGTATCCCTTCTTTCATTTGGTCCTGGTACCACCGATGCGCAACGTGCAGCCTTAGCGGAACGCTTAGGTGTGAATGAACCCGTTTACCTTCAATACATCACATGGTTGGTTGGGGATGACTGGCGTGAATTTGAAGCGCGTGACCGTTTCGGGGAAATTATTTATGATGAAAATGGCGATCCTGTAATGGAGCAGGGGGATCGTAAAGGTATTATACGGGGTGACTTTGGGCGTTCTTTTTCAACCAAAAAACCTGTCTATGACCTTGTTGTGGAAAAAATCCCCGCCACGCTAGAGCTAGGTGCCTTATCCTTGTTGGTTGGGCTCACAGTGGGTATTCCCATCGGGGTATTAGCGGCCATCTACCAAGGGAGCGCTTTTGATAATATTACCCGTGTGATGGCTGTACTCTTTAATGCTGTTCCCGTTTTTTGGCTCGGGTTGTTGCTATTGCTTATATTTGGGGCGGAGCTAGACTGGTTACCAATGGGCGGGCGTTACCCGAATGATTATGCACTTACGGGTGAAGTGACGTTTATTGAGCGGATGTCTCATTTAGCATTACCAGTATTTGTGTTGGCAACAGGGTTTATTGCAGTGTTCTCCCGTTTTATGCGGGCAGCAACCCTCGATATTCTGAACCAAGACTATATCCGTACCGCACATGCTAAAGGGTTAAACCCAATGACCGTTTGGTTTGAACATGGCGCCCGCAACGCGCTTATCCCTATTGCAACACTCTTGGGACCCGCTATCCCAAATGTGATTAGTGGTGCATTGATTACTGAAATTATTTTCTCATGGCCGGGGTTGGGGCGCTTAGCTTTTGAAGCCGTAACCCAACTAGACTATCCATTGGTGATGGCAACCGTCATTATCGCGGGCATTACCACCATTTTAGGGTATATGCTCTCTGACATTATGTACGCCGTGATTGACCCACGCATTCGCCTTAACTAAGCCTAAAGGATAATAATTATGACTCTCGATACAAAAACAGGAGCGGGTGGCGAAGCCGCCATCCAACAGGATGAAGCCAAGGTGGTTGTCCTTAAGGGGCAAGAATTACGGCAGAGTGAGTCACTGACACGCTTGGCCATGCGCCGCTTGAGTCGCGACTATTTAACCTTATTTGCAATTGTAGTCCTCATCGTTTTGGCGGCATTGTCTATTGGAGCTGATGTCATCAGCAATGCTATGGGCGTGAATGCTAACTCAACCAATATTCCCAATGCGTTTGCACCGATTGGTGCAGAAGGTCACATTTTGGGAACCGACGACATTGGGCGGGACTTGCTCGCTCGCTTACTGTATGCAGGGCGGATTTCATTGGGCATTGGGTTTGCAGCTGGCTTCCTCTCATTGTCGATTGGGATCGTCTTGGGCTTGGTTGCAGGCTACAACCGTGCGGGACGCTTTGGGTTTATTGATGACTTTATCATGTGGTTTATCACGACACTGAATTCTGTCCCCTATTTGTTCTTGTTGTTGGTGGTTTCTGCCTTACTTAGCCCTTCACCATTTTCGCTGGTGCTATTGCTTGGTTTCCTTTCTTGGACGAGTACCATGCGCTTGGTACGGGGTGAAACTATTGCAAAACGCGAACATGAATATATTTTGGCGGCTCGTGCGCTAGGGGCAGGGGTTCCTCGGATTATGTTCTCGCACATTTTGCCGAATATTTTCTCTGTCTTGATTATCAATCTCGCGCTCGATATTGGGGTCTTTATCCTTGTAGAATCCGCGCTGAGCTTCTTGAACTTGGGGGTTAGTCCCCCAACCCCTACATGGGGTAATATGCTGGCGGATGCGCAATCCTTCTATCGTCGGGCACAACATATGTTTATTCTGCCCGGGGTTCTGATTGTGGTTACTGTACTTTGCCTGTATTTGATTGGGGATGGATTGCGCGATGCATTTGACCCGCGTGCCAACGCCTAATTAATCAACTTGCGAAAATAATAAAAGTGGCTTTCATTAGGAAGCCGCTTTTTTGATCCCCATTGTGTCAATAATCCAAACTGATTAGAGGGGCGCGGGTGAGCGCATCGCTTGTCGCAACGCGGCAGCGATAGGGCGAGGTCGCGCCCCCACAGGGCGGGGCGGTCGCGGTGAAACTGCGGTCGCGTCGCCCCATAGTATGGTGAAATTACCCGTTTCGTTTGAGCTTGCCCGCTTTTTTTGCATACCGTTCTGCTAACATAAAGCAGTAAATCCCAACGGGCATTAAGATAGCCCCCATTACCAATAATGGCAAAATGGCATCCATGATGGGGATTCCAACACCGCTATCTGGTAATAACGCATACCGCATCCCATCCAAAACATAGGTAGCTGGCGAAATCACGGCCAAGAATTGCAACCACTCTGGCAGTACCTCAACTGGGTAATAAACCCCCGACACCAACAATAACGCCGCTTGGATAATATGGATCAATTGCGCACCCCGTTCGGGATAGAGTAAAGGCAGAATACTACCAATAATCCCGATCCCAACAATAGATAGGCTACCCACCAACATCACAGCTAATGCACCCAGCAAGTCCGCTTGACGTAGATCAATATCAAATGAGAGCGCCAAGAAAAACCCGACAACGCTCGTGAATAAAATTGAATACACGACCGAAAAAGTCATTTGCCCAACCATTTGTACAATGCGTCGTACGGGAGCCATCAAGGTGTATTCAATGGTACCTTCCCAACGTTCCCACGCGATCATCTCAGATAAATTCGTGAAAATGACCGACATGAAGCCCCACATCAAGGTTCCGATTACCAGATAAGATACCAAAAAAGTAGCAAATTCATCTTCTACAGCTCCGCTCGTATCTACAGCCTGAACGCCCAAGCCAATAAAGCTCACCGCGAGGGCATTGGCGACACTGTAACACAGCCATACCAGTTCCCATCCCCAATAACGCTTCACTAGATTAAAGTTCCGCGCCACAAAAGAATATGTTTGGCGGAGCTCAACCACGATCCCTCGCCGAATTAATTGTTGTTCTTGTTGCATGATGAAAGGTTTTCCTTAGTTGCTATCTGTTTCATCTGGTGCGCTGACGGTGGCAAGTTCTTCCCCGTCTCGCAGAATTTTTTCATAACTAATGTAATTGCGGCTAACGTGCATCCCAGCTTTTTTGTAGAGTTTGGTTGCACCGGTTAAGCTGCTAGCGTCCACACCGAGCCCTACACGCGGAATCTCTGCGTCCCAAAGCTTGCCAAAGCTATGCTGTAACAATGCCAAGGCAATCCCTTGCCGCCGCCACGGACGCCGTACCCCCAACGTGTCGACCCATGCCTGTTCTGGATCGTGACGCGCTTTTTTGAGGCATAAGCTCATCCCTGCAAGGTCATTCGTATGGGTGTCTACCGCGACAAAATAAAAGGCTGGATCAAAATCATCATTAGCCTTTATCTCATGCATAAAATGGGCGAACTCTTTGTCGGGGTCGCCTTTGATGTACCCAAAATGATCTTGGAAGGATTCATCGACCGCCTCAAACAGGCTGCGGGCTTCATCAGGATAGTTAAATGACCGTATGGTGATGTGATCAGGCAATTGTGGGGCAGGGGGGGCTTCAGTCATTTCAATGAGCATGTTCCAATGATTGCGGTTTACGGTCATGCCTGCCGCGTCATAAGCCTGTTGCATATAGTTATCCGTGCTTTGTGCCGCACCACTGATCGAAACCTTAGCTTGCGGGGGGCACCGTTCAATATTGCTTTTTGCGAGGTCTTCAGCCCAAGCCATCATAACGGATTCAATACCTTGGTTATAATGATTGGGGTGGAGCTTCCACCATAACCAATTTTGTGCTGGAATATCGTGTACGTCCCATAACTCAAAATAAGCAACAATCTGACCGTCTTGGGTTTCAACGAGGCGCGTATTGCGTGCCAAATCTAATCCGGGATATGTCCATTCCTGAGTGATGGTCTCGATTGTGAATTCATCTTTGCCATGCAAGTGCTGAGACGTTACATTCAACATCTCGACAGTGGCGGCAACATCTTCAATTGTTGCAGGCCGCATGGTGTACCCTTCTGGTAGTGGGTAAGTTTTTTGCGTCATTGATAAGGTCATCGATTTATTGTTCCTTGGTTGCTTCTGGTTGGTTGATTAAGTTTTCAGCTTCAGAAATGATGTGTTCAGCATTAATGTCTGCGTTTTCATCGGTCATTTTTGGGTCGTCGTCCTCATCTTCAGATTTCAGTTGTTTACCGGTTAATTCCATAAACACATCTTCTAAAGTTGGTTCTTTACCACCGGGTAAGGTGACCATGTTTTTCAGCCCTTGCGGGGTGTCTTCCGCCACAATTTTTCCATCATCTAAAATGGCGATGCGCTCACACAAGGCCTCTGCTTCACCCATATCATGAGTAGTGATCAAAATGGTTGCCCCGAACGTATCGCGTAGTTCCAACACAAACTCTTGAACTTCGCGCTTACTACGGGGGTCAAGCCCTGTAGTGGGTTCGTCCAGCAATAGCACGATTGGTTGAGAGAGGAAGGCGCGGGCAATGGCCACCTTTTGTTGCATCCCTCGGCTCATGTCTTCCATCGGGGCGTTATAGCTACTAGCACGCAGCCCTAAGCGTTTGAGAATCACACGGGCTTTTTCATCGGCCTCACGCCCCGGAACACCATAAAGCCGCGCCCCATATAGCAGATTTTCACGCGGGCTAAGTTTCTTAAAAAATGCTGCATCAACAGAAACGCGATTGATCAAGCGTTTGACCTGCATTTCGTCCCGTTGCACGTCATACCCAAAAACTTCAACCGTTCCCTCGTCGGGGATTAGTAACGTGCACAACAACCGAATCAAGGTGCTTTTACCGGATCCATTAGGACCTAAAATGCCGTAAATCTCATTCCGTTTTACCGAAAAACTGACATCATTCACCGCGATGAGTTCGGCGGGTTGTTTGGGGTCTTCTGGTTCTTTACCCAACAAGCGATCAAAAAAGGATTGTTCTGTTTTGGTTTTAAAGCGTTTGAAAACGTTTTTAACCTCTAATGCGTTTTTATCACTTGGTATATGAACAGTCATAGTTGATATTGTCCCTTCTGATGGGGGAGGGGGAGTGTGCCCCCTCCGTTTGTTTTACAGTTAGCGTTTTTATTTGGGGTTCGCGGTGGCGAACAGTGCGGATGGTGTGCTGGTCAAGGTGCGTTTGGTTGCCTCAAACGGTCGTAACCGTCTGTGGTTTATGGCGCGATTATGACGGTCAGCAAACCGCCGTATGTCGTTTAATCGACATTGATTACTAATATATTCTGGTGACATTATTTGGCCGCCTTTGGTTGTGCAGATTGGTTTGTAATAATGAACAGGTCGCGGATAGCGTGCTCATGGTTCGGATTCTTGCGCCGTGCCTCACTCGCGAGGCGTTCTTTTTCTGCTTGTCGCATTAATTCTTGGCGACGGATTGCTTGTTCGTGAATTAAATTCAACATCTTTGTTTTAACCCCTAGGTTTTATGCTTTGTTTTGACTGTACTAATCTCGGACGGTGGCGGGGGAAGCTCTGGCTTCCCAATTTCGGTTCCAACGACGCGCTACACAGGCAAGTTACCGCATCAAAACTCCAAAAAATAATTCAACTGTCGGGGCGTGGCTTGAGGGGGTACAACAAAAAAAGCCTCAAGTCGTTTGCGGCGCAGACCCGAGGCTTTTTATATGGGGATAATACCAATCACCATGCACAAAAAAACCGCAGTCTGCCTTGTTGCACCTGCGGTTTCGCTACACGGTTTTATGTGCGAAATATCAACAGGCGCAATACGACAAGGTATATGCATCTCCGCCACCTTGCGGGATGAGGATAAACATTGTGTTAGTGATTTCGTTAAACATATATGCTTTCCTTTCCTTGTCTACGTACTACAGATTTATTGTGCAACAGATCCAACAATATTAGATTTTTGTTTGAATGTCAACAAACATTAATAAAATTTAAACAAAATTGTATAAATCCATATATTTGATAGTGTTTTATAGCATATTTAACATCAAGTGGGTGTATTGATCCGTAATACGGTTAGAACAAATTATTCCCAAAACCTGGCTGGCTTAACACCTGTTCGCCATCATAGACTTTTGTCCCTCGTATCCACACCTCACGAACCGCGCCATGAACTTTCATTCCATCAAACGGTGACCATCCACACGCGCCAATAAAGCCCTCACGGGTTAACTCGTAAGACACATCTAAATCCACGACAGTATAGGTTTCTGGTGGTGGGGTAATACCAAAAATGTTATGGCTATTGATAGTCAACATGTCAACTAACCGATCCTGATCAATACGTCTGTCTTTCACAGCGGTGAGCATTAAGGGCAGGGTGGTTTCTAAACCTGGAACGCCATAGGGCGGTGCATCAGATTCTTTTTCATCGATGGTATGCGGTGCATGATCCGACTCGATCACGTCAACAATGCCATTACGGATAGCATCCCACAAGGCATCACAATCTTGTTGTGTTTTCAGTTCGGGTTTCATCCGTCCATATGCTCCTAAGCGCGGTAAGTCATCCTCACTTAAAAATAAGTGGTGGGGAGTTACCCCGATGCTGATGGGTAAGCCTTCTTTTTTAGCGGCGGTGAGTGCTTTAATTTCAAATGCCGTGTTGATATGGCAAAAGTGAGTATGCGTTTTGTACTTCCGTACCCATTTTAAAATATCTAAAACAGTTTCTTCTTCTGCATGAACCGCGATCAACCCATTCCAATGTTTGTAATGCTGCTCACGGATGGCTTGGTCATCAATCAGCAGATCGCCGGTGGTGTCATTATTATAAATTTTTAGCCCACAAACATGATCCGGCGTATGCGAGTTCCAGTTATGGCGTGCTGCGCCGTAATAAATGCCCCAATCACAATAAGCGGTTGTATTGATTTTGTCGAGCTTATGCGCAAGTGCCTCATGGGAAATAGTGCTAGGGGCAGTATTCGGCATATCAAACACAGCCCAATAACCACCAGCAATCGCGGCGCGGGTTTCGCTGGCAAAGGTTGCTTTGTGTGACCAGTCTAAGTCTCTTAGGTGTACATGCGGATCGACCATGCCATGTAAGGTTAAGGTTGCCATAACTAAATACTCGTTACCCCTAAAACTTTTGCTAACAACGCCATCCGTACATACATCCCATTTTGCATTTGCTGGAAGTATACCGAACGCGGATCCCGATCCAAGATTTCATGATCTGCGGGGGTGCCCATTTCATGTTTACGGGGTAGGGGGTGCATTAAATAGGCATTCTTTTTGGCTTTTGCCAACACATCAGGCGTCATAATGAATGCGTCTTTGATGGATTCGTAGTCCGCGACATTCTCAAACCGTTCTTCTTGGATGCGCGTCCAATAAATAATGTCACTATCGGCAAGAACATCTGCAAGGTGATCGGTTTCTGTAAATTTTACGGGACGTGTATCTAAAAAGTCTTTGATCTTTTGTGGCATTTGTAGACTGGGCGGTGCAACAAAATTCAAGGTGGTATGGGGTGCTTCATACAAACCGATCAATTTTGCTAGTGAATGAACAGTACGCCCAAATTTAAGATCACCCACTAGGGTGATGTTCAGCCCATCAATGCGTTGGGTAACATCCAGTAGTGTAAATAGATCAAGCAAGGCTTGGGTTGGATGTTCGCCAATGCCATCGCCAGCACTAATCACAACTGGTTGTGAACCAATTTGGTTGCGTAACAAATCAAGATAATATGCAGTCAAATAGGTTGCACCTTCCATCGGGTGGCGCAAAACAATGGCGTCTGCATAACAACCTGCTGCCCGAACGGTATCGGGTAAGTTTTCACCTTTGTAGACTGATGAAAATGAAATGCCATTACTAGAGCCCACCACGCGCCCCCCTAGGCGGCTCATGGCAGCTTGAAATGATAAATCGGTGCGGGTGCTAGCTTCAAAAAATAAAAATGCCAGCACCTTATGTTGGCACAGGTTTGGAATGCCATGTTCGCCCCGCATGACACCCCGCCGAATTTTGCGGGTTGCATCAAAAATAATATCGAGATCAGACCGATTGAATTGCTCAACCGTGATAATATGCTTGCCTTCAAAATCGCCATCAATCCGTGGCGGTGTGTATTTTTCGACAAAGGCTTCCACAATGTCCCCTTAGGATATTTTCATCAAATGTGCTTAGATTGATGAGTATACCCGATCCACAGTTGAATATGTCTTAATATGCTCCCTAATTATCCCTCAGACAACATGTAGATGTTCATCTGTAACATCCCAATCCGAATATCCGATCCATTCTCTAATGGCACCCGTTGATGGGGCACTAAGCGCTCATTATTCAGAAAAGTTCCGTTGGTGCTTCCATTATCTTCAATAAAAAATTGCTGGTTTTCATAATGCAAAAACATATGGATCCGAGAGACTCCGCGCTCGTCAGCTCCATATTCTGTGAGATCAACATGTTGTGTGAGTGCTGTGGAACGTCCGCCACGCCCAAAAGATACAGCATTTTGGACTTTAATATTTAGAGGTTCGTTGCCATACCCTGCAACATACACAACCGCCATTTCGCCATGTTCGCCTATATGTGAGAGCGGCGGGGGAGCTGCGTCACTATTTAGCCGTTTGGTTTCCGATTTTTTAGCGATGGGGGGGCGGTTCGCCAATAAATCGGCAAGTGTTTCTTGCATGTTGGATAGACGAAGCGGTTTTGCCATAAAAATGTCTGCCCCCGCAGCCAATGCCTCACCCTCTGATTTAACATCCGCACTGGCGACGATAATCGGAATCCCTGGCGTGGAAACATCGCGCCGAATATAGCGACAAAATTCTAACCCATTCATATCGGGCAACATCAGATCAAGCAGCACACCATCTGGGCGGCGGCGATTATATGTGCGGATGGCGCTCAATACTTCATGGGCAACCACTACTTCATATCCGGCTCTTTTGAGTGCCAAAGTTAAGACTTTGGCTACCTCAGGATCATCTTCCACTACAAGTATATAGGCATTATTTTGGGGTAATGATGTGCTTGCAACCGTGGAAGTTAATTCACCTGCTGGGGTAACAATTAACCGAATCTCTAACGTTAAATCGCCTAGTTTTAGGTATGATTTTTGATGTATGGGGTAAAGCTCGCCCGGTGAAATCGGATCCCCATTGAGCATGGTTCCATGTTCACTTCCCAAATCTTGAACATAAAGGGTTTCTGCATCTGCGCTGATCAGCAAATGACGTGCAGAAACGCCATGTCGCTTTGCACCATAGGGCGCAAGATCGATGTCTGGTTGTTTCGATTCATCATCCAAACTGCGGCCAATCAATAACTCATGTGTCATTGGGATGCGTATAGCATTTGTCATATCTGGGGTATAAATTTCGATTACCCATGGCAAGTCATATTGATTTGACATAATAAATAGTATCCATATCGTCTGGTTATTACCATTGTACAATTTTGGGCGTGAAAAAAGTAATAAATGGGTTTTTGCAGATAGAACATTCTAACCTTTCTCGCCCGCATCCCATGCTAGATAGGCTTTTTAGTTTTGGGCATAATGGTCAGGTTAAAATGTGAGGAAACAATTATGACTATGGCTTACCCTGCATTAGTGCGTTACTACCATCCTGATTATGACCGTGTACGGCTTGGCGCACTTGTTGATGGCAATATCTATGATCTAAATCCTTTTTACCTATCTCCTACGGAATGGTTACATGCCAGCAAAGGGCGCGCTGACCGCATGGTGAACTATCTTGCCAGTTTACCAACAGGGACATCTTATCCATATCCAATTGCTGAGTTTCAAAATCCACCAATTGCTGCGCTTGATACCGAACCACTCCCCAAACACTTGATTGCGCCAGTGGATAACCAAACCGTTTGGGTAAACTATACCAATGCTGATGAGCAAGCAGGATTTGCCTTTAAAACGCTTGGTAAATATAGCCGTGGGAATTATGGACAACTGACTTTCCATCCCAACGGTGCGCAGCATGTGGTTAAACCCATGCTTGGTGTGGTTGTGAATCCTGAACGGCGTGCTATTGGTTTTACGATTGGTAGTCATGTCTTTAGCCCATCATTATTAGAAGTCAACCCACATAATCTGTCTGGTGCGTTAAGTTATCAACATTCTTGTGGGGTAGGTAGCGGTCTAGCTATTGTTGGGTATGCTGAAGATTGGCCAGAAGCCAGTATTCAATTAACCATCACCCGTAAACAAAAAATAGTTTATGAAGCTACTGCAACTACCAGTGATATACCTTATCAATTAGGGGACTATATAGACATGTTTGCCGCAGGTATGGATGTCACCGATGGGGTGATTGTATTGACAGACGTAGGAGTCACTTCTGAGCCATTGGAAGCAGGCGATGTAATTACGATTATAATTGATGGTTTAGGCCAGTTAATCAACACGATTGCCTAAGCTCGGTGAGAAATAATACGTGATTGAGAGATTCATCTCAATGGGGGCGCGGGTGAGCGCGCCGCCTGTCGCGAAGCGATGGCGATAGTGCGAGGTCGCGCCCCAAAAGTGTCACCCTAGGCATTGCTCTCATTGCGATTTTGCAAAATGGCAAACCGTAGCCCGCCAACTGCATTCATATCCACCGGATGTACTTTTTTTGTGGTTGGGTGTTTGCGTGGATCTAAAATTTTACCGCCTTTTTCGGGTTTATTCGGGTCATATGTCCCATAAAGTTCCATGAGTTTTTCACGGATCATCACCGATCCTCCCCCCGCTAAGATCACGGCTTTAATGCCTCGGAACCCATCAAACACTCCATCACAAATATTATTGGCGATCCAATCTGCATAGCGCTCGCTAGTGCCATGAATCGCTTTTTCAAGGTTTAATGGCTTACCCGCCACATGGATAGTAAAATCGCCATCGCCATATCCTCGTCGCAATGCTTGATCCACATCATCCACATCTAGCGTTTTAAAATCCTCATCTCTTTTATGCAACATCCGCAACAATGGACGCCGCACATGGTCATTGACGCCGGATTTTTCCCATGTGGCATATTCCAAACTTTCAGGGTTAAAATTGCCATCCTGTAAGCGTAAGGCGTCTAAGGTATAAGCACCGACATCTAAAATAACCACGTCCCCCTTCATCAGATCATCTGAAGTCAAATGACCATCTTCATTAATCAAAAAACAAAATGCAGCGCCAATCCCTTCGGGTAATACATGAATCTTTTCATATTGCCATTCACGGGCTTTTTTATCACTTTTGAGCGTGATCGCTACCTTGCCATCATGTTCCATAAAGCGATTTGATATTTCCGCTTTGGCATCTGCAAAAAGCCCTGGGGGGGCAAATAATGTGAGATCAACATTGCCCTTTTTAACACCTAAATTAGCAATGGCATTTGCCACCAAAAATTGATGAAATTCATCACCATAACGATTTGCACCTAAATGCCGTTCTAACCCACGTCGGGTTACACGGATGACATCATCGCCAATGACGTAACGATTCCCATACCAATCAACATAGTCGTATTCTAATTCAAATCCTGCTAGTCCTAAGCTATCACCGGTCGCACTCGCACGAACTGAGGGCGTATAGTAGCGTTTATACCCTTTTTCTTTTGCAAGTAGCGCGTTGGTGCCGCCATTCCCCGCATCAACTGAAATGATGTAATCTGCCATGACAATTTTTTACCTTTTGTATTTATTGTTGTGGCTACGTTGTTTCATTAGCATCCATTATTATAACTCGTTGACTGTTTTTAGGCTGAAGGTTCTATTATGTCCGACCGTGTTTCGATTATTATTCCTGCATATAATGCCGCCGCTTATGTGGCTCAAACCATTGAAAGCGCCCTCAACCAAACCCATCCTCACTGTGAAATCATCGTTGTGGATGATGGCTCAACAGATGATACAGCAATGATTGCTGAACAGTACTCTGTGACGGTGATCCGCCAGCAGAATCAAGGTGTCGCACTAGCACGGAATACGGGTATTGCTCATGCGACAGGGGATTATTTTCAATTTTTAGATGCAGATGATTGGTTGTTACCTGAAAAAATTGCCGCCTCATTGCGTTATTTTCAACAACATCCGACCGCAGACATTATTTATACAGATTATGAAGTCCGGGATGGTGATATGCAAACACGCCTCCCCAATCCTGAGATTGACTATCGTGAAGGTCAATTATTTGAGTATTTTCTTAACCTGACCTCGACCATGTTTAAGCTCCCTTGTCCATTGGTCAAACGATCAATAGTTGAATCCGTTAATGGGTTTCGGGATGGAATGCAGGGGGTTGAAGATTGGAACTTTTGGGTGAGAGTGGCGCATCATGGTGCAGAGTTTCGTTATCTAGATCAGGTTTTGGTGGTCTATCGGTTGACGCCAAACAGTTTATCCAAGCATCGGATTAATATGGCTTACTCACGGCTTCATGCCATGCAACAACTTCGAGAAGAAGGTATTGCCCCCTTATACGGATTAGAGGATAAAATTGCTGGGCGTCATCATGCGTTAGCAATGGTGTTATGGGAGCATAATCAACGTACTCAGGCGCGTCATCATTTACAACAGACGATTCGCTTGAAATCGGATCGTGCGACTGTACAATGGATATTATGGGGATTGAGCTTTTTGATTCCACTCAAAACCGCAGAATGGTTATTAGCGCTTCGCCCGCGCTAGCTGTTCCGAGCCCGCAGAAGCTACATCAAACGGCGGGTGGGGAAAGCGCGGGCGAGTAGTCGCGCATTAGCGCGGGGCGAGGTCGCGCTGGGGTGGGCACAAGGTTAGAGCCCGCATTTATTCGCCTTCTTCTTTGGTATCAAAACTGAGTAATTGCATGTATACAATATCTAGTGCAACATCTTCCTCGAGCTCTGTTTCTAGTGCTTGTTCGGCTCTTTCTAAGTCGTCTTTAGTTGGCGCAATAATGTCACGTAAGGTGGCGATGACATGAATCGGATTTTCGTTCTCTATCTCCACATTAATGATCTCACCACTATCAAACGATTCATCTAAAGATCGTTCAATTGCACGGCTATCAATGGCTTGTTGACTCAAGTTTCGTCCAATAATTGCGAGTGGTAAAAATAACACTAAGGCCGCCGCTGCTGAAACATACACTCGATGCTGGTTGCCTGCTTCGCCTTTTTGGGTTGTTGTGCGTCTCGGGCGGATGCCTAACCATAAGAACACTAATAAGCTCGCAAAACTAATGTATGAAATATTCATCAAAAATAGTAGCATTGAGCCAACGGCTAAATCCATGTCACCAAAGGCAAAGCCCAACCCAACAGTACACAATGGTGGCACTAACGCGGCGGCAATAGCAACACCGGCCAGCGCCGCTGGAATGTCTTTCCTCGCAGTAGCATATCCGCCAACCAATCCAGACGCTAACGCCACACCAACATCGATCAAAGTTGGTGTTCCACGCCCTAACATTTCGGTAGTAGGGGTATCCGTTGGAATCAAATATCCAAACAGAACAGATACACCGAGCGCTGCTGCAATGCCGGTCATAACCGTAAAAACGCCTTTTTGGATCAACGGCACACGACCGGTTGCTAATCCCACAGCTAATCCAATTAAAGGTTGCATCAAGGGAGCCACTAACATTGCCCCGATAATGACTGCTGCGCTATTGAGCAACAATCCAAAGCTGGCTAAGGCCGCTGAAATGGTGATTAGTACCATGTAGTCTAAAGATGATTCCGCCATATCATCAGCTTGTCGTACAATATCATCCTGTTCAGAGCGGGTGAGGGTAGGTGTCCATTGCCGCAAGCGTTGGCGAAACCGATTATCCACCCGTAAATCTTTACCTGCCGCCCGACTGGTTAAAATGACAGGCCCCGGAACACGGTTTAATAGCTCGCGGGCAAAATCAGCATACAGCCATTTTTCTAACTCACTACGCCGCGAAAATCCGACGATAAATAAATCATCTTTTGTGACATTTTTGAGTAGGCCGCCAACCAAGTCTTGCGCTTCAATGACCGTTCGCTTCACCGATTGATTGCCCGGGATTTCGGTAATAGTTTGTTCAATCCGGGCTAAGGCTTGCCAATAAGACCTGTCATTGCGTTGAATATACATGGCTTCCAGATCACAGAGTCTATTTTGGCTGAGCAAAATCCCGACATAAGATGCCACCCGTGCCGCTTCGCTGCCATTTGCCCAAAAGGCGACCCGTTTAAAATCATCAGTTTGTCCTGACCGATAAATTAATACATCACAGGGGGCGGTTTCTGCCACATTTTCGGCAATGGTTCCTAGCACCACTTGTCCTTGAATGGGTTTTTGTACCCCCAAAATGAGCAAATCTGCGCCGCGCTCACGTACAGCATCCAAAATACCACGGGCAATACCAGTGGCTCGAACCGGAAAATGCTCAATTCTGTCGCCATGCTCCTCTTGTAGCACATCCAACACGGGCTGCAATTGTTTTAACGACTTACTCGTACTTTCACTATCTCCCATCGAAACGGTAACCGCGATCACTTTTCCGTCGTTTGGATGGGCAAGTGCTACTGCTAGATTTAGCAAAATAGGGGCAGTAGTGGGGTTGGCAATGGGAACAATAATTTTGTGGGCGTAATTCGGAATCCCCTGTGATTGCATGTGATCTCCTTAACTTAGACCGCGCCATCAGCGCGTAAACGGGCAATCAATTGATTCATAAAGCTCAAATTGTGTAAAGTTGCTATGCGTAAGGCGGTTGTCTCATTGATTGAAAATAAATGATTCAAATACCCTCTCGAATATCGGTGGCTCACATCTGCTGCACTATGCTCACATAACGGAACATCCGCTTTAATATACTTGTTATCGGTAATATAGACATAATCGAACCAATCCCCTTTGGGGTCAGATGAAAACCCCTCATCACTATTAAAACAATAGAGCCGCCCCTGTCGTGCATCGCGCGTGGGCATAGCACTATCAAACATTTGGTAACCCAACTGGTAACTCGCTACAACGTTTGCAGGATGCCCAACCCCTAACGCATGGAGTGGATAGTGATCAGGAATTAATTCGCGAGTATAACCAAACATCTCAGTTAAGAAATTGCCATCAGCATCTAAGGGGTAGCCACCAAACCCATATCCATCAAAGCCAATATCGAGCAAGGCTTCAGCGCATTCTCGGCGTAAATCATGATCATCACCGCCTTGTACCACAGCAAATAAAAGGGGACTATCATTGTCCGATAATTTTTTATCGGCAACCAAGCGATCAAATTCTTGGCGGCAACGGTGTGCCCATGCGATGGTGCGGGTAACTGATTCACGTTGTGCCTCATACGGATCAGCGGCATGGGTACAATCATCAAAGCAAAACATAACATCCGCCCCAAACGCCATTTGAAGCTGGATACTTTTTTCTGGTGTCAGCTTGATTTTTTTTGCAGCCGGATCGGTTTGGAATACCGCCCCTTTATTGCTCAAACTGCCTAATTTTGCATTTTGTCGAATCAAAGAATAAACCTGAAAGCCGCCTGAATCGGTCACAATCGGACGTTGCCAACCGCTCATATGATGCAAACCACCCAATGCTTTGACTGTTGATGATCCCGGATGTTGCATCAGATGATAAGCATTCATCACGAGGGCTTCTGTTTGGCAATTTTCCAGATCCACACTGTCAACAGCACGAACAACCGCTTTGGTGGCATCCGGCAAAAATAACGGAAAGTGTAGATCGCCATGTGGGGTTTTGAGACTACTCAGCGTCATCAGATGCCCCTGCAATGACTACTGTATATTCTCCGCGTGGTGCTTCTTCTGTGTGAAAGGTGATTAACTCCGACAAAGTGCCACGTTTAACCAACTCAAACTTTTTAGTGAGGTCATTGGCTGTTGTGGCTTGCCGGTCACCAAGAATTGTCAGGGCATCGTCTAAAAATTTTACCAAGCGATGCGGGCTCTCATAATAAATAAGGGTATGTGGTGAGTCTTTATCTATGGCTATAAATTTTTGACGCTTTCCTTGTTTACGAGGTGGGAACCCCCGGAAGGTAAACGAATGTACCGCTAAGCCAGAAAGCGCCAAGGCCATCGTATGGGCGCTAGCCCCTGGAATCATTGTGACCTCGTATCCTGCTTGGATGACTTCTCGCATCAAAACAAATCCTGGATCTGAAATCATGGGGGTGCCTGCATCAGTAACGAGCGCGACATTTTGCCCACTCGCTAAAATATCCAAGATCTTTTGGGTAGAATATTGCTCATTATGTTCAAAAAAAGACATCTGCTTTTTACTGATCTCAAAGTGTTTCAGTAACAAGCCCGTTTTGCGTGTATCTTCGCTGGCGATGATGTCTACAGACTGTAAGACTTCTAAGCCTCGTAGCGTCATATCGCCAAGATTACCAATCGGTGTTGCAACTAGATATAACATGCTGCAATTATCCACGCCCACGCAGGCTTGGCTAGGTTAGAAAAGGAACCCCAATGGCAATACATGTGCAAGTTAAACAAGTTAGCCCTTATGCAAGTGAGGGTATTGTTCGTGATCATACTATCTTAATTGACCGTCCCGAAGCCAAAGGGGGAACGGATCGCGGTGCAATGGGGGGCGAACTCCTATTGGTGGCGCTAGGCGGATGTTTTATGAGCAATCTGTTGGAAATTGTTCGAACTAGGGATGCCGCTATGAGTGATATAGCAGTTAATTTATCAGGGACACTGGATGGGAACCCCAAACACTACACATCGATTGAATTGGCAGTGAGTGCCAAAACAGATCAAGTAGATGAGCTTGAAAAATTCGTAACGATGGCAGAACGCGCTTGTATTGTCGCTAATAGTATCAAAAATGTGGTTGATTTGAGCTTTACGGTAAGTGCTGCTTAACTCACGGTAAAGATATTTGCTGTGCGGTAGCAAAAACGGGCAAAAACGGGGGGTATTAATGGAAAAAAGCGCCATTTTTCCCCCGCAGATGATGGGATTTGACCTCGATAACGCTGTAAAATCATGCCAACAGTCCGTTTAGATAACAAAAGCGCTCAATCGACCTATTAGTGCTGCTTTTTGACGGGGCGCTACACGTAGAAAAAATTACCAGATACTTAAAAAAAGACAAATCTCAAGCCTCGTAAACCATCTTAGGGAGCGATGGGCTTGGCTTATCGGTATCTCTTGGCGAGTCGTTTGGCAATGGCGTGAACATAATCCCATTTTCGGATATTGACCAGAACGGCGCGCTTGATGGCGTATTTCACGATGTCATCACCATAGGCGCGGCAGGCTTGGTAAACATGATAGGCTTGGGTGCGGTCAAGGTGCCCGATGTGGTGATGATAGGCAATGAACGCATTTTTGCGATGTGAGATCAGTTGCATTTCGCTAATACACCATGGTAAATGTTTGCGGGTTTCATCTGTTTTGGTCTCAAACCAATCGTGACGATCGGTGGTGTTGACAAACCCTTGCTGCTGCCAGTTGTTGAGAACCCCACGAATGTGAGGGAATGGCCACCGAACAGATTTTCCTTTTTTCGCGGTGACATAAATGGCAATTTCGACCCATTCCGCCCCGAATTGCTGAACAGCATCGCCAAATTCACGTTTTGAGCGGGGCAACTTGTCAAATAATTGTTGATACAGTGCCAGTAAACGCGGCGTGGCTTTTTCTGGCGTGGATTGTTGGATTAATAGTTCGGCGATGGCCGGGAGTTGTGTGGCCGCGATAGCGGCGTTTAAACAGTCCTCACAGGGGGTCATGCGGCGAACGGGTTGATTTTTTTTGACGGTTTGCTGGATGGCTTTGCCACAAGTGGGGCAGGGGCGGTCAACGTCTATGTAGAGGGTTTCATGATAGGCCTGCCATTCGGCGAGTTGTTCGGGTGTAAACATCTCGCGGAATTCATGTTCAGTGTAACGATAGTTGACATTTTTAGGATAACTGGCTTCGCGGAGGTTCCAATACCATTCCATGACCTCAACGGGCGGCGTGCCATTGGGGGGCGGCGTCAAATCATGATACCGAGGGCGTGAGCCAGCCGTTTTGATGAAAGTTTCTTCGGTTATGTGGCCTTGCTGGTACCGTTTTCGCTGTTCTCGGTGGTATTCAGCCATGATTTTGTGGGGATTATTGTGTGAATACGGCGTAGGCGGTGGCAATTCCAGATTTATTGCTATTTCTGTCCCCTTGTAATAAGGTTCATGGGTAAGAGCGTAGGTAGTTGCAGATTCTGTTGGATACTTCCACCAGGAAGGCAAACGCCGTTGCCAGTCTAACATTTGTCGTTTGCTGGAGCGATTTTCAGGTGATTTTTGAATGGGTCGACGCTTATATTTGGTAGGGCGATAGATGACAAATTGTTGATGGAGTTTATAGTATTCTTCTCGGGGCAGTGGCCACTCGGTCACGTCTTTAAATTTGGGGTTGAGCGCCCAAGATGAGATGTATGGTTTTTGGATTTGTCGCTCAAGGGGTGGGTAAAAATTCCATGCCCGCCAATCGGTCAGGAATTTGGCATAACGGGAAATGGTGCGCACGGAGTTCAAGCCAAGTTTACGCCGCATGGTGTCGCGGATAACCTCGACCCATTCACCCGTGATGTGATAGACAAAGATTGACATGCGAATATTGGTTTTGGTGGGTGTGAGCGGGAGCATCAGATCACGGTCAATCGTGTAATCATATGTGCGTTTGTACAGCTTGGCGGGTCGCCCTCGGATGGGGTTTTTTTCTTGTCCAATGTGTTCAATTTCACCAATGGCGATGAGATGGTCAATATCTTGCCGTGCAACGGCAATGTGCCCGTCAGCGTTGGGGAACCAGCCATGTTTGACGAGGGCGGCTTCATAATCCCGGCGGGTAAAGGGTTGTTCAGGGTCAGGGACACATAACGCCAAGCGGGTGCAAACGGGATCTTTGAGGCGTTCGTGGCTGGGGAGTTCTTTATGTTTTTTGGGAATGCTTGTAAATTTGTGGCGGTTACGCAGGTGCGATTTGACGACGTGGAGCGCTTCGTTGTGGGGGTAGGGCGGCACACAGCGATCGGCGATCTCAAGAGCGGTTTTGCGGAGGGTATGTTCGGATTCATCGCGTAGACAGAATAATCTAAAGTTGAGATATTTGTTGCGTTGTCCTTCGTGCGGGATGTAGTCGGGATCGGCGAGCCATGGATCAGCAATTATTGATGTGGTGTGGCGGGGGAATCGGGTTTCTAACGATTTTTGCGACCGATATGAATATTTGACGTAATTTTGTAGGGTGTTGGCATCTGCATCAGATAAGGTGGCTATGGGGGCATTGTTAGCGACCTGACGCCCTGACCCCGTAAGCACCGCCATGCTATGGCTGCCGAGCCAGTCGCAGCCGAGTCCGTTATAGCTTTTTTGATACCAACGCGGTACCCAATAATAGAAATGATGGCCGCGTTGGGTTTTCATCGTAAAGGTGGGATTGGTGTCGAGGATGCCGGAGATTCTAGGGGAAAGGGCTTCCCAATTATCGACATCAAAGACAATCAGGATTTTGTCTTGGTCGCGCTCGGGCATTTTCCATTTGCCGGTGGCAATAGCCAGATCATATTGGTATCGTTTTCCCTTTTTTTGGTGTAATAAGAGTTCAATTGTTTTGGCACGGATGGGTTTGTAGCCGTGTCCCCGCCATGCCCGCTTTTTGGTGCCGGCGTTAACTGGAATAAAAAAGGCGACGCCTTGCGAGAGCAGGGTGTTGGCAAGGTCAAGTTTATCTTGTTGATTGCGGCTAAGGGATGCGTTTGCCATGATTTATCGCCTCCCCGTAACGGATTGCGGGAGAGTAAGGCGCATTGTTGAAAAAGCCAAAACCAACAACGGTATGACATGTGTGGTCAGGGTATGATAAAATAAAGGATACCTGACCGTCACACTGTGATGTGTGGTGGTTATGACTATGATATTCAACGAAAGACGCCTTACTTGCGTGGCGGCGAAACTCACAGCAAGTAGGGCGTTAATCGATCTAGGGATCATGTTGAAAATCCTGAGACAGTTAACGATTAACGTATTTTGTAATATAACGTCAATTGTACCATACAAGTCTAGGGTTGCAGCCAAGGGGTTGAGTTGTTGAATGTTGCTAAGGGATGCGGTTGCCATGATTGATCGCCTTCCCGTAACGGATTGCGGGAGAGTAAGGCGCATTGTTGAAAAAGCCAAAACCAACAACGGTATGACAGGTGTGGTTAGGGTATGATAAAATAGAGGATACCTGACCGTCACACTGTGATGTGTGGTGGTTATGACTATGATATTCAACGAACGACGCCTTACTTGTGAAGTCGGCAAACTCACGACAAGTAGGGCGTTAATCGATCTAGGGATCATGTTGAAAATCCTGAGACAGTTAACGATTAACGTATTTTGTAATATAACGTCAATTGTACCATACAAGTCTAGGGTTGCAGCCAAGGGGTTGAGTTGTTGAATGTTGCTAAGGGATGCGGTAAGGCGTCGTGTTGAATCGACATCCAAGTCGTGGGGTGCCCCATGGTGGAATGATATGTTAAAATAGGGGTACACTACTAGCATACGGTTCCTGAAAGGAGCGCATATGCTGGATATAGAATTCAATGAATGACGCCTTACTTGTTCCGTCGCCAAACAGAATGCAAGTAGGGCGTTAGTCATTCTCGGCATCATGTCGAAGATCCTAAGAAAACTAACAATTTTAGATATGCTATCTATTGTACCATACTTGCCTGTTTGAGCAGTGGTGGTGAGGGTGTCTACTTGCGTATTGGGTTTAGGATTGTACGTGGTAAGGTGTCGTATTGAATCGACATCCAAGTCGTGGGGTGCCCCATGGTGAAATGATATGTTAAAATAGGGGTACACCACTAGCATACGGTTCCTGAAAGGAGCGCATATGCTGGATATAGAATTCAATGAATGACGCCTTACTTGTCTGGCCGCGAAACCATCTGCAAGTAGGGCGTTAGTCATTCTCGGCATCATGTCGAAGATCCTAAGAAAACTAACAATTTTAGATATGCTATCTATTGTACCATACTTGCCTGTTTGAGCAGTGGTGGTGAGGGTGTCTACTTGCGTATTGGGTTTAGGATTGTATTTGGTAAGGTGTCGTATTGAATCGACATCCAAGTCGTGGGGTGCCCCATGGTGAAATGATATGCTAAAATAGGGGTACACCACTAGCATACGGTTCCTGAAAGGAGCACATATGCTGGATATAGAGTTCAACGAATAACGCCTTACTTGTCTGGCCGCTAAACCGATTGCAAGTAGGGCGTTAGTCATTCTAGGACTCATCATGAAAGCCTCAGAATTAAACTAACGGTTAACGATCTTTAATACAGCCTTGAGTATATCACACTATTCCGCATAGTGCGTATATTTTTGTGTTTTTTTTGCTTCAACTGTTACCAATATTTTGGGCAGAGCAAAGTCTCTGCCCATGTTGATTCAAACTATTTAACCTCAGTTTCGTATAAGAGATTTTGCTCTCGCTAAACCTCATTTGTACGGGCGGAGACGGCTCCGACCAAAAAAGCTGAGAGTATAGCTAGGGCGAATCTTGTTCCTCTGGATACCGAATCACAATCAACGAAGCGTCGGTACGCTCTGCGAGTTCTTCGGGCAAGTTCCCCAAGCTAGAGCGGAACAAGGCGCGTGATCCAATGGTGGTAACGATGACCAGATCGCCATCTTCAATGTTACTGACGATAAAGGCGGCGCTGTTATCTTTCAAATTGCTGAAGTCATGCGGCAATGTATCGTAGCTATTGGCTAGTTCTGCACGCAGATCCTCAACGTAGAAGTCTTCGGTCAAAATCTGTAACGGAACATTGATCGCTTTGGCAATGGTGCCGGCTGTTTGGATGGTTTGTTGCACGAATTCAGCACGGATACTATTGGGCGGCACCACCAATAACACCCGTCGTTTGGCGTTGATGGGGGTTGTCATCCGAATAACTAAGGCGGGGACTTCGGCTTCCCACATGACTTCATCGATCATGTTGCCAAAGATTGAACTTTCAAAGGTCGCGTTGCCGTGCCAGCCCAAAATGATTAAGGATGCTTGATGCTCGATAGCAGTATTCAAAATCCCACGTGAAATCGAGCTATCCACCCGCCCAATCGGGGTGATGTTGGTATCAGGATCGGTGAGACTTTCTGCATTGAGGATGCGATGTTGGGCTTCGAGTGCATTCGGGTCCACCTTGCCGCTGCGGGTGCGGATAATGTTGAGTGGCATCAGTTGCCCTTTAACCTGTCGTGCTAAGATGCTGGCTAACCCTAGCATATTGTTTTCATTATCAGGGTTTGCCACCGGGATCAAAATCCGTTCAAAAAGTGGGCGTTGTTCTGTTGTTGAGGCGTCTGTGGCATGGGTGCGTAACCGAGCGCCCCACCGTTGAACAACTAAGGGTGAGGTGAAGCAGGTCATCAAAACCATCAAAATCGCACCATTAAAAATTTGTTCATCAAACAGCCCCACCCCTTGCCCGATTTGGATCACCGCAAGGGCAACGGCGGCATGAGCATGAGACAAACCAAATGAAGTCATGAGTTCATCCGTGTTGTAGTTGTAAATGCGCGAAACTGAAAACGCTGCGGCAAATTTTGTTACATAGACTGTCAGCGTTAACACCACACCAATAATAATCGTTTCGCTATCCGTGAAGATGGCAACTGGATCAGCAATCATGCCAATGTACATCAAAAAAATGGGGATGAAAAAGGCTTCGCCCACAAAAACAACGCGCTTGAGCACAGCGCTATGGTGGGGTAATGTTGAGTTAATGGCTAAGCCAGCCATAAATGCCCCGACAATCGCTTCCATACCGATTTGTTCAGCAAAAAATGCTGCTACAAATAAGGCCACAAGCACAAACTGAAACTCGACATTGCGACCGCTAAAGCGTTTAAAAAAGGCGCGACCAATACGCGGCAAAAACGTTAGCACCACGACAGTATAGACGATAATTAACCCAATGAGTTCCAGTAATGCACCGAGTTCTGGATTGTTTGGATCGCCCCCGCCCCCGTGCCCGCCCGCAAGCGTCGCCAAGACCAGCAAGGATGCTACATCGGTGAAAATGGTTGCGCCAATGGTGATCGAGACAGCTTCGTTTTTGGCGATACCAAACCGATTGACGATGGGGAATGCGACGAGTGTTTGGGTGGCGTACACTGACCCCAACAAAACGCCTCCTGCAAGTGTGAGATCAAAAAAATCACTTAGCACAATACCAGATAGTTGCGGGATGCTATAGGTAAATAACCCAAAGGTTAGTGCCCGTCCGCGTACTTTATTAAACTGTGCTAGATCAATTTCCAACCCTGCACTAAACATCAAGTAGATTAAACCGACAGTTGAAAATAGTAAGATTGTTTCATCTACGGCTAACAAATTGAGCCCGGCAGGGCCAATGATGATCCCTGCAATAATTAAGCCAATGATGTCTGGTAAGCGGGCAATTTCAGATAGTAAGGGGGCGATCAAAATCACTGAAACTAGCACCAAGAATACAGGTACTGATTCTTCCACAATGGGGTTGGTAATACCTTCTTCAACGATGGGGGCTGCAAAAAAGGGCACAAAGTTCATGATGTTGGGTTCCGCTTATTTCTGTGATGGGTTGGTTTCGTGCTTGATACACGGCAAGTGTAACATGTTCTAGGCCGTGTTTGTGACGGTGATATGCTTCTTTAGTGGTTTTTATGATCCAATTTCTGAAAATTCGTAGCACTTATGCAATAAGGTTTGAGGTTAGGATTATTTTTTTTGCAAAAATATATTTCTCATGTTATACTCATCTGCTGTATGAAAGCTCCGAAGCTTCCCCAACTTCAACGCATTTTATGTTGCATCCCTTACGGCATTGTCATTTTTAACAACGTTGGTTCTTTTTGATCCAACAATGTGACCACTTTCACACAGTGGTTTGTGTGTGCTGTAAGTTATGTAGTAAAATGCCTGAGCTAACCAAAAACCCGTTTAGGCGGGTATTGGGGCAACCTGATTACTAAAAACTGTAATCTGGTATCAAAAATCCGTTTTTTTAGGAGGAACCAAAAATTATGCGTACAAAACGTACTTTGCGCGCCGTAATGGGTTTGGTACTTATTTTGTCGATTCTCAGTAGCTTCGCTATTGTAAACGCACAAGATGGTGGTAAATCAATTACTGTTTCCATTATGGGTCAAGATGATATTCCAACACTCGACCCCTCATTAGCTGAAGATGTCAGTGGTATCCAAGCCATTAACATGATGTTCCCTGGCTTGACCATTCTCAACGAAACCACCGTTCAAGTTGAACCCGGTATCGCCAGCGACTGGTCAGTTGAAGAAACTGATGAAGGCGCTGTCTACACCTTCAACCTTATCGAAGGTATCGCTTGGGTACAATATGACGCTGAAGCTGGCGAAGTTGTTGAAGTTACTGACGAAGATGGCAACGTTCGCATGGTGACCGCGCAAGATTTCGTTTACGGTTGGCAACGTTCCCTTAACCCTGCAACCTCCAGCTACTACGCCAATGTTTTGGCTCCATGGGTTGTTGGTGGTGCTGATGTTTTGGGTGCAACCGATGACGAAGGTAATGTTGATGATGCTGCTTTAGAAGAAGCTGTTGCTAACCTCGGTATCGTTGCTGTTGACGATTACACCGTTGCTATCACCGCCACAGGGCCTTTTGCCTTCTTGCCTAACATCTTTGGTATGTGGATGGCTCGTCCGCTCCCCAGTTGGACAATCGAAGCTAATGGCGACTTCTGGACTGAACCAGAAAACATTGCTACCTATGGTCCTTTCGCGCTCAAAGAATGGGCAAACGATGAAAGCATCACCTTCATCAAGAATCCATTCTGGGCAGGCACAGATTACATTCCTGCACCTGCATTGGACGAAATTACGAACTTGTTCTTGGAACAATCTGCCGCTTTGGCTAACTACGAAGCTGGCGAATTGGCTTACATCAACCCCGTTTCCCCCGCAGACCTTGACCGCGTTCGTGAAGAATACCCAGACCAATTCGCTATTGGCCCAGGTACCTGTTCTTACTACTATGGCTTTAATGTAGAAAAAGCTCCATTTGACAATGTACACGCTCGTCGCGCCTTCTCCTTGGCTCTCGACCGTGGCGCTATCACCGAGTTTGTTTTGCGTGGTGGCCAAGTACCCGCTGCATTCTTCACCCGTCCAGACATGGTTGCTGCACCGCAACAAGCTGACTACGAAGAAGTAGCTCTCTTGACCGAACCTGGCGACGCTCGTATTGATGCAGCGGTTGCTGAAATGGAAATGTACTACGAAGAAACTGGCACCACCGCAGATGATTTGCCACCAATCACCTTGATGTTCAACGAAAGCGAAACTCACCAAGCTATTGGTGAAGCTGCACAACAAATGTGGGCAGAAGTTCTCGGCGTTGAAGTTCAATTGGCAAGCCAAGAATGGGGTACCTTCCTTGAAACCCGTGCGACCGATGCACCACACATCTTCCGTGCTGCATGGTGCTTCGACTACCCCGACGCGCACAACTGGACTTATGACGTTATGCGTTCTGATTCCGGTGCTGCTGACGACGGCGGTAACGAAATGAACTGGGTTAACGAAGAATTTGACGCCCTCGTGAACGAAGCTGCAACCGTTGTTGATGCTGCTGAACGTGAACCGCTCTACGGTCGCGCAGAAGTTATCTTGGCATGGGAAGACGCAGCTGTTGCTCCAATTTACTACTACACCACTACTTTGTTGCTCGCCCCCAATGTGGACGGTCCGATTGCACAAACCGGTATCGAAAGCTTTGAAAAATGGGACGTGGTTGACTAAGGTCAATCTCGGAATACAACATTAGTGTGTATGGAAAAGAGAGCCGCAAGGCTCTCTCTCCATATCCCCACAACAAGAAAAGGAAGTCAACATGGCGAGCTTTATATTCAAACGTAGTTTGTGGATGCTCTTGGTACTGTTTGTGGTTTCTGGCATTACGTTTGTGCTAATGCATCAAATACCTGGTGGGCCATTTACCCGAGAAAAGAATCTCCCCGAAGCGATCCAACGAAATCTTGAAGCAAAATATAATTTAAATGAACCTCTTCATATTCAATATTTTTCATATATGGGCGATGTATTGATACCAGTGGTGACCACTGGTGAATTTGAACGCTCGATTGAGAATGATTATTTAGTGAATGTTGGTGTGCCATTAGTTGGGGACAACACCACCTTTCGGTGGATGAATTTTGGTCCTTCATTAACCAAACGTAGCCGCACCGTGAACGATATTTTCCGTGATAATTTGCCGGTTTCTGCTGAGCTGGGATTTTATTCTTTGATTATCGCGATTTCAATTGGGATGCCTTTGGGTACTATTGCAGCGTTACGGCGTAATACAGTTTATGATTATGCCAGTATGGGGGTGGCGATTTTAGGGGTTTCCGTTCCTGTTATCGTATTGGGGCCTATCCTGAGATATATTTTTGGTGAAGTGCTCCGATGGGTTCCCCCGACGGGATGGGCGGATCCATTTACTGGATTTGAATATAAAGTTATTCCTGCATTTGCGCTGGGGTTTGCTTCGGCGGCGTTGATTGCCCGGCTCACTCGCGCGAGTTTGCTGCAAGTTTTGAATGAAGATTACATTCGTACTGCGCGTGCCAAAGGGTTACGGGCTAGCACAGTTGTAATCATCCATGCCATGAAAAATGCCCTTATTCCAGTGGTTACGATTCTTGGCCCTCTTTTTGCAGCCCTGATTACAGGAACATTTGTGACCGAATTGGTTTTTGGCATCCCGGGTATGGGAAAATATTTTATTCAAAGTGTAACGAATCGTGACTATACCGTAATTATGGGAACGATCTTGCTGTATGCCGCCTTTTTGGTGTTGGCAAATTTCTTGGTTGACCTAATCTATGCGTGGCTTGATCCTCGCATTCGTTATAGTTAGAGGAGCACCAGCATGGCAGAACAAGCCAATGTGAACACAAATCCTGAGGTGGTGAACCTCAATGAAGAAACGAATGTTGAAACAGGGCGTGGGCCTTGGCAAGATGCGTGGCGTCGGTTACGCAAAAACAAAGCGGCCTTAATGGGGTTATTCATCATTATTGCCTATATCTTGATGGCTATTTTTGCACCCTACATTGCCCCACAAACATTTGCTGAACAAAACTTACGTGAGTCCCGCACTGCCCCCGAATGGGTAATTAACCTATTTGGGTTGGAGCCCGTTGTTGTTGATGAATTTGGTATTGAATCAGGTGTTGTTCGGATCAATGGTGACTATATTTTAGGAACTGATGATCTGGGACGGGACTTGCTCAGCCGTATTATTTATGGATCACGGATTTCTTTGGCTGTGGCGTTTGTTGGACCCTTTGTGAGTCTCTTAGTGGGTATCATGTTTGGGTTAACTTCTGGGTACTTTGCTGGACAAGTCGACAACATCATGATGCGCTTGGTTGATGTGATGTACGCCTTTCCAACGATCCTATTTATCATTTTGATGATGTCTTATTTCCGTGCGACGTTAAATGATGTCCAACCCGGTACATTTGCGTATCAGATGAACGAAATTGATGCGCGGTTTGGCGGTATGCTCTTTATCTTTATCGGGATTGGTTTAACTTCATGGATGAATGTGGCGCGGTTGACACGCGGGCAGGTGCTTTCGATTCGTGAGCAGGAGTATGTGTTAGCGGCTCGGTCTATTGGGACATCTGACTTATCAATTATTGCGCGGCATGTGTTGCCGAATATTTTGGGACCGATTATTGTAGCGGAAACATTGACCATCCCGACCTACATTTCTTTTGAAGCGTTTTTGAGCTTCATTGGTTTAGGTGTGAACCCCCCTACCCCCAGTTGGGGGCGTATGATCGCAGATGGATCAACGTTCTTACGTAGCTATCCTTATATGGCGGTTTTCCCCGGGTTGGCGTTGTTCTTCATCATGTTTGCCTTTAACTTCTTAGGTGATGGGTTACGTGATGCACTTGATCCACGTAGTGCGCGTGATTAAATGATGAGTTTTTGTTGCCCCTCAAGGTATTGGGGGGCGACGTGACCGCAGCTACGCCGCGACCGCCCCGCCCCCTTGGTCGCGATGTGACCTCGCCTTATCGCCGCCGCTACGCGACAGGCGATGCGCTCCCCCACGCCGCTGGGATACAGCGCTGAACAGCGCTCTGCTAAAATTCATTTTCTTGGCGGGCTTGTGCGTATTCTTCATCATTCATCGGGAAGTAATGCCACTTGATTTGATTTTCCATATAAGAAACGCCTTTTCCAAAGGTGGTATTGGCGATCACGAGAGTGGGTTTTTCCTCAGCATTGGGTTGCATGGCGGCTGTGAGCGCGGCGGTATCGTGCCCATCCACCGAAATGGTATGCCAGCCAAATGCCTGCCAACGCTCGGCAACATTGTCTTGATTCAAGACATCCTTGGTGTAGCCAAAGGCCTGTTGGCGGTTAAAATCTAGAATGGTGACCAGATTGGTTAAGCGATGTTGGGCGGCAAATTGTGCGGCTTCCCAAATAGAGCCTTCATTACATTCTGCATCACTAATCAGAACATAGACACGATAAGTTGCGTCACGGATTTTGGCAGCTAAGGCCGCCCCTGCCCCGATGGATAGCCCATGGCCTAATGATCCGCTTGAAAAATCAATACCGTTTAAGAAGTGTTCAGGATGAACGCCCAATTGTGAATCATTGCCACAAAAGGTATCCAGTTGTTCTTGGGTGATCCATCCTTTGAGGTATAACACCGCGTAGAGTGCTAGCGCTGCGTGACCTTTCGAGAGGACAAAGCGATCCCGATCATCCGCATTCGGATCAGGAATATTCAAAACATCACGATAGAGAGCGGTGATAATTTCGGTAATAGACAAGGCGCTCCCGATATGCCCAACATGGGCACGCTTGGATTGTTCTAAAATGATTTGACGAATGGCATTTGGCGTTAGCATAGCTTTTCTCCGTAACAGATTCTATACCATTATGGTGCTGATCGGATTGTTTGTGAACGCTGTGAACGCATCCCACATGCGGTCAACAGTCTGTGTAGATAGTACAAATGGGGCATTCGTTATTCATTTGTGCTGTGTTTTTCTTCAGACTGAAAAAAATTGTGTTAAAATACTATCGTCACTAATTGACACGAACAGTTAGTAGACAATAAAACTTTTTCCGAAAAAGTGTCCCCGCCCATTTTGTTAGTGCCAAGAGTCGCAGCTCAGCTTTTGTGTTGCGATTTTTGGTTATATATGGGAATTGTATGAATATTCTTACCACCCTAACCACCTATGCGCCACCAAGTTATCTGGATGCTACCTATTGGATTAATCGGTCACCCAATGCAGATGATGTGTTGTTGTTATCTGATGCCATCATCGAATTTAATAAGCGTACCTACTCTACTACCAACATCCCACTAGTTTTTGACTTGCATGATACCTTAAGTCTGGATGATATTACCAAACATCTGAACGATACTCTCACGTATGTTAATACTGTTTATGATACGGATGGGGTAGCATATACGCGTGAGCAAATTGCTCAACGGTGGTTTGGGTGGGAACCGCTCTTGCAAACGCAATGGGGACTTGTCCGTTCACGGACAAGTCTACGTACCATTCCGAGCCTTGCGATTTTTAGTGATGAGCCATATGACTTTGCTTTTGACGCATTTCAAGAAACGACTCTAGATATGGGGACACCCATTGCAGCTATTGCACAATATGGAGCCTGGATGTTTGTTTTAGCACCACATTATTGGGGCTGGTTACCAGAGTCAGCGATCCATTATGCACCAAAATCGGATGTTGATGATTATGCAACTGCCGCCAAACATGTTGTTTTAAAATCTCATGCGCTCATCACAACCCCGAGTGGCTATTTGGTTACGCAAATGGGAACGCCTTTGGTTCTTGATGCGCCTGATCCTGATGCTCATGTGTTGAAAGTCCGCTTACCGAATGGTACACAGGGATGGGTAGAAAATAATGGTCAAGTTGGTGAACCGCTTCCCTGTACACCTCGGAATCTTGTGAGCCAAGCGTTTTATTTATTAGGGCAACCGTATTCATGGGGAGGATTCCCACAACCGATTTGGGGGCGCGATTGTTCGCGGCTAGTGAAAGATACCTATGCCACAACAGGGATCACCTTACCGCGTAATGCTGACCAACAAGAACAAGCCACGCCGGCTATCTTAACTTTTGCAGAGATACCCATTGAAAAACGTAAATCGGAAATTGTTGCTCACGCTCGATTAGGCGATATGCTAATTACTCCTACCCATATCATGTTATATTTAGGTGATATTGATGGTGAACCGTATGTGATCCATGCAGCGGGGAATCCTGCTCGCGCGGTGATTGTTTCGACATTAGACTATGGTAAAACCCCGCAGGTAGACCGCTTGACGAGTTTAGCGCGGTGTAGCGTATGAAGGTCACAACAGATGTTTTAGAACTCTCGCTCTTGCATCCATTTAAGCTTGCACATGGGACTAGCACCCATCGTTATAATGTGATCGTGACACTTGATGATGGTACTTTTGAAGGTATTGGCGAAGCGGCTGTGGTGCCTTATTATGGTGAAAGTCCTGAACGGATTATTGCCTATATTAAGCAAGCGGATGTTCAAGCGATTCTTAATACATTTGAAGGGGATGTTGCGGAGATTATGCAGCAATTGCACCCTACCCCCGCTATGCCTGCTCTTGCAGCATTAGATATGGCGCTTCATGATTTATGGGGCAAGCATGCAAACCAACCGATTTATCAATTATGGGGGGTAACCGCTGATTCACTTCCCATTAACTCATTCACACTGGCACTGCCAACCAACGATGCTGCCTATCGTGACTTATTAAAGCACCATCGTGAGCATCCATTGCTCAAGCTAAAGATGGGCAACCCTTCTTTAACAGATGATTTACACCTCATCAACATGGCACTAGAAGAAACCGAGACACAGCTTTGTATTGATGCGAACGGTGGATGGGGAGCGGAAAACACCCAACTTGTACTACAATCATTAGCAGGTAACCCCCGAATACAATTTATTGAACAACCGGTTGCCAAAGATGCGTGGCATGAATGGGAGCAATTGAGGCATTATCGCCAACAGCTAGGGGTATCCATTCCGATTATCGCAGATGAGTCAGTACAGGGGATAGATAGTGTGGCAAAGATTGCGCCATTTGTGGATGGTGTTAACATCAAGTTAGCTAAATGTGGTGGTTTGGTGGCCGCACGGCAAATGATAGAAAAAGCAAAAGCCTTTGGGCTATTGGTTATGATAGGTTGTATGGTAGAAACATCAGTTGCTATTACGGCGGCGGCTCAACTGGCGCCCCTTGCACAATATCTTGATCTAGATGGTCATTTGCTGATCACCAATAATCCATTTAAGGGGGTGACCATGCAGCAAGGCACTATAACATTACCAACACAAGCAGGATTAGGGGTCACGAAACAACCCTAGATCTTGAACATAATCGACATAATACAAGATGTAACCTTAATCGAGTAGTTATATGCTAGAAATTGATCCCGTTTTACAATCGCGTCTCAGCAAATACTTGACTGCTGAAGATATTGAAAGCTTAGATAGTAACCGTTTAGTGATGCAAAAAACGCAACGGTTAAGCAGTCTACGTAAGACCATTTCATCCTTTCTGCCCAATTATGTTGCCAACAATGAAAAGGGTTTAACCATTGATAATGGTAAGCTCACGCCGGGGACATTTATGTTTGCTGATGTGTCAGGGTTTACGGCATTGTCTGAAAAACTGATGGAGCGGGCAGGCCCTGCTGGGACAGAAGTCTTAACCAGTGTCTTTAATGATTATTTTGCTACGATGCTAGAAATCCTAGCAAAATCTGAAGGGCAGTTATTGAAATTTGCAGGGGATGCCCTATTAACGTTTTTCCCGGCCAAAGGTGATGAGCCCAGTGATGAAGTCATTAAGGCGATTAAAGCAGGGTTACGGATGCAACGCGCAATGCGGGCGAACTTTCAACCGATCCAAAGCGAAGCGATCCAGCGATGGTTTAGTGAGCATGATATGGAACTCACGATGTCGATTGGGATTTCACAAGGGCGGCTTTATGAAAGTTTGGTAGGGAATCTTAGCAAGCGAGATCATGTCATTATGGGACATCTTCCCGGAGAAGCTGATTCGGCAGAAGAAGCGGGCGTGCGGGATGATGTGATTGTCCCAGAATATATTGTATCCACCTACTCGCATGAATTTGAGTTTATCCACTTGCACGATCAGTTTTACCAAGTGGTTGATAATTTGGGCGATACACTCGGCGATTATGAATTTTCCTCTCCGCCCCGCCGCCGTGCAAAATCATCGTTTTTGTTTGGCTTGGATGATAATCCTGTGGTTCATTTGGAAAAAGAATTGGAGCGCTTGGAAAATATCTCGCGTTTTGTTTCCAATGAAATTGTCAATAAATTAGTCATCGGTGGTGATCACATCGAAAGTGAAAACCGTCTTGCAACGGTGATTTTTGTTCACTTTACGGGATTTGCCGAATTATTAGATCATTGGGGTGAAGGTGGTCTAGAAATTTTGACCGTGATCCTAAGCCGTTATTACGGCATGATGCAACGCTTAATGGAAGTTCATGGTGGTGTATTAACTCGCTGCGACCCTTACAAATTGGGGTCACGGTTTTTGATCACGTTTGGTGCGCCAGTTGCGCATTACGATGACGCAGAACGTGCAACCTATATGGCGCTTGAAATGCGCGAACAACTCAAACGCTTTAATGAGCAATTGCGTAAAGAACTTCCTGATGATGCGCACTTATTCCCGTTTATTAAACAACGGTTGGGTATTACCCAAGGAAGTGTCTTTGCAGGGGAAGTTGGTTGGCGTCAACGCCGTGAGTATACCGTTATGGGAGATGATGTAAACCTTTCAGCGCGGTTAGCTGGTAAAGCTGAATTTGACCAAATCATCATTAGTCAAAGTGTTTTTGAGCGAGTCGCCCCCTATTTTAAAACAGTGCCATTAGAACCATTTAAAGCAAAAGGTAAAAGTTACCTCATCCAAGCCTACGATGTGCTGGGGCGAAACCGTGAATCACAATCAGTGATGATGATTTCTGATACGCCGTTTGTTGGGCGAGATGTGATTATGCTATCCATGAATATGGTGATGCAGCAATTGGATCGGAACCCCCGAAAAACAGAATTTGTTGGTGTTTATGGAGATATTGGCGTTGGTAAAACGCGGGTCGCTCGTCAATTGGTGTCTGCGGCGAATAATATGGGGTACCGTACTGCGTGGGCAACCTGTACATCCCAAAATACGCGCAAGACAACATGGTCTACCCTCATCGCGCAATTGTTTGATATTGACACACACAGTAATGATGTGAATCAACAACAAATGCAATTAAGTAATGCATTGGGGATGCTCAAGCTTGGGGATTACAAAGATGTTATTTTGGATTTGCTCACGGATGCAGAGCAACCCACCCCCCAACGTCGGGCAAAACGGTCTAGCACAAGCCGCCGTTTATTTGACAAATTGTCGAGTGATGAAACCACTGCCATGAACAAAAATGATATGGCACGGTTCCGTAACGAAATGAAAAAAGCGTTGCGCTCCAATGCTAGTCGGGCGGATATCCCCGTGTGGGATGCGCTACAATTTAAGACAAATCTGACTGATGCACTTGTAAAGGTGCTAGAAACGTATACAGCTCAGCAAAAAACGTTGCTTATTATTGATGATGTGCATAAAGAGCATAGCCGTGCTTTGAATATTTTGCAAAAGGTCGCTAATCGCGTCGACAATTCGCGTTTGATGATTTTGGTAACCTATGAACCATTACATAACTTTTCGCTTGATTTACGAAAAATAGCTGTGTCTGACCTCACCGAACAACAAACCTATGTGATGGCGTGCGCTATTTTACGAAAAGCGCATCTTGGTGAGCGCCTTGCGGACTTTTTGTGGCGCAGCACCAGTGGACGTGCCCTTTACATCGAATCATTGGTCGAAAATCTTATGACAGGCGATATGCTGGAAGAAACAGAAGATACGGTTGAGTTAGCGCCCCATGCTCAAATTGACACTATTCCTGATGATGTGCGTGGATTGGTGATTAGTCGGGTTGATCAACTCGATAGTAATACGCGGGATATTGTGCGTGTTGCGGCTGTCTTAGGGGATACATTTGAAAATGATACCCTTGCCACAATTTGCCGTATTGATCTCGCCAGTTTTACACCCCTGTTTAAACAATTGCTGGATCTACAAATTTTTATGGAATCGGATGGCCAAATGTACCGATTTCGTCATGGGGTGACCCAACAAGCTGTTTATGAGGAACTCTCGCGCCTGCAACGGCAAAAACTCCACATGCGAATTGCCGATTATTACCTAGAAGGTGAACAAAACGAGCAAGAAATCTTTCATGCTGTGTACCATGTGATGAAAGCGGGCACCCCTAGCCGTGCAGTGAGTATCCTAACGAGTGCGGCTGAAGGCGCAGAAGAAGCGAATAAAAATGCCCGTGCGCTGGCACTTTATGAGAAAGCTTTGGAAATATTCCCAGATGATGATACGCTTATAGGCCATGTGGAACGGTTGCAAGATTCAAATATGGACTGAATTTTGTACCTTGAGACACTCTTTGGGGAATATGGACGACTAAAAGCAAAAGGATTAGGACAATATGACTCCAGATGTAAGTGATGAACATCTGGTTAAGCTCTCACAGGCCGGTGATAAAGATGCATTTTTGGCACTCTATAATCGTTATATCCAAAAAGTGTATAACCGCGTTAAGAGTCGCATCCCCGAACGTGATGCGGAAGATGTCACTCAAAATATCTTTATTGCCGTGGTTAAGTCGTTGGCAAAATTTGAGGAACGATCTCGCTTTAACACATGGTTGTACACCATTGTGAACCGTCAGATTGCTGACTACTATCGTAGATATTATCGTAGTAGTGAACAGCATTCTTTTAGTATCGAAGCACAAGAAAGTTTCGATATCGCAGTGGATGACCAAAATAAGCTAGATGATGCACTGGCACTCAAACAAGCCTTACAAGAGCTACCAGACAATTATCAGGAAGTGATTATGCTAAGATTTGCGGATGGGTTACCCTTTGCAGATGTTGCAAAAGAACTTGGTAAATCGTTAGAGGCTACCAAATCCTTGTATCGACGGGCGATACAAGCCTTAGCACAAAAAGCAGGTGAGTTGTAATGGATGCGCACGAAAAATCACAAGATGAGAGGCTAACGGAGTTGACAGATATGATACTCAATGGTCAAACCCCGAAAGACGAATTTTTCAACCAAGAAGTTGAGGTCATTGGGCATCTGCATCAGATGTTCCAAGCCAATTTACCGTTGGATAAAAAAGAAGAAATTGCTGAGAATGTGCTCGAAATTTGGGAACAAGAGCAACCAGCCCCCACAAGCAACATTATTCCATTTATGATGTCTGCCACCACCCTCCGTGCGGCGGCTGCGGTTCTGATGGTGGTTTTGATTGGTGCTATCATTAATGTTGTGGGCAGCAACGCTGATCCCGCTAGTAGTACCGGATCCGTTGTTGGTGATCCGCGCTTTGAAGCCTTTACCATTATTGGTGTAGTCTTCTTTTTTGGGGTTCTTTATTATATTTGGCAAATCTATCATCAAGACAGTTAATTCATAGACGCCCACTATTCCCGCCTTTCCCGCTACCGCACTTCTGATGATGTTTAAGCCACTTTATTGAGACGGTATACCCCACACCAAACTAAGGTTTGGTCATCTTCAAAAAATAATGTTCCTAAATGGCAAACAAATTTTTGCGTATCTATTGCTTTGCATACACAGGTCACATCATACTCTAACGAAGTGACTGTTAGTTCATGATGCGTATAATTTACTGTCAGACGATCCGCACCTGTATAAATACCAGTATATTGTGCCCAGCTAGATGATGGATTTTGAAACTTAATGTGGGCAATTTGTTGGCATGGTGAGCCATTCACCATGATGGTTGTACCCGCTTCAACAACGCCAACTGCTAATGAAACTGGCTCATTCTGATACAGTAGATCATGATCTACTAGTTGCAAAACATGCGTTTCACCATTCCAGATACACAATATACCTTCATGGTGTTCACGAAGTTCCATTATTCCCCGTTCATGTCCGATGTAAGTTCCATAAACATCTGACCATGCAGCATTCAATTTTGGTGGGGCTGGTGGCAATAGTTTGGGAGATATTTTATCTGCAAGCGATTGGTCAATGATGGTATCCATAGCATCCCAAAAGCTAAAGCATCGATTACATACAATCGCTATACCGATTCCCTCATCTGGGATGAGTAATAATTTTGCACCAAATGTTGAAATTAACCCCTCATGCCAAGCACTAGAATGACCCTTATATAACGAGAGCGACCACCCTAACCCATAAGCGCCTTGTGTGGGCATAAAACGACTAACTTGTTTTTGATGGGCTTCTTGGCACATAGCCTCATTCAAAATGGTATGGTGGTTACCATATTCAGGGTTAATAAAGAGATGCCCAAAACGGAGCAGATCCAATATTGTGGAAATAACACCACCAGATGGATAGCCGCCACTATTGTCAGCATAACGATGAACGACTTGTAGAGAACCATCATCTAATAAATCATGGGATTGTGCCAAGGGATAGGTCATCGCAATAGCAGGATCAAAGGTGGTGTGTTTCATTGCCAAGGGATCAAAAATATAATCTTGCATTAAGTCGATATAAGGGCGTTCCATGACAACTTCTGCAATATAGCCCGCTAAACGCACCCCCGGGTTGCAATAACTGTAAACAGTGTTCGGTGGCGCGATAAAATCAGAGGTTTGTAGTTCTGTATAAATATATTGCCGTAAGCCGTTTTTATCCCGCCAACCATATTGCGAATATCCACTGGGCAAGCCTGCGGTATGTGAGAGCAACATTCGCAAGGTGATTTTTTCAGTATAGGCGGGATTCTTTTCAAATATAAAATCAGATAAATAGGTCGTGATCGGCTCATCTAAGTCTAAAACACCATCCATAACCAATCGCAAAATTAAGGTGGCTGTCATCGGTTTTGTAATCGATCCAACCCGAAATAATGTTTCGGGGGTAACCGGAATCCCACCTATCTCGGTGTTGGTGACTCCAAATCCACGGGCATAAATAATCTCATCTGATTGTAAAATAGCCAAAGCCATCCCCGGGACGTGTTCGCGTGCCATCAGTTGTTGGATGTTCTGTTCTAATGCGTAGATATTCATCTTGAAGGACTCAATTACTATGCTCAACGATAATATAGGTTACAAGCACGATCAGTTATTTTGTGAGGATGTTCCACTAATGGCGTTGGCAGAAACGTATGGTACGCCATTATATGTGTATAGCGCGGCGCAACTGCGCTCCAATGTTCAACGCTTACAGGCCGCCTTCCCCAATGCACAGCTTCATTATAGCCTGAAAGCTAATGCAAATTTGAGTATTATCCGTTTTTTACATCAATTAGGCATCGGGATGGACGCGGTTAGTGGTGGTGAGATTTATAAAGCCTTACAGGCAGGTGTTAATGCTGAAGATATTGTTTTTGCTGGCGTGGGTAAAACCCGTGACGAATTACAGTATGCCTTAAATCAAGGTGTTGGATTTTTTAATGTTGAAAATGTCCAAGAACTTGATTTATTAAACATGCTTGCGAATATGATTGGTGTGCGTCCGCGTGTTGCCTTGCGGTTAAATCCACAAGTTCAAGCAAAAACTCATCGCTATATTGCAACCGGGCATGGTAAAGCTAAGTTTGGCATTGCCGCAGATGCACTGCGTGACATTTTGCACCGTCAAGCCGATTTTCCACACATCGATATCGAAGGGGTTCACATCCATATTGGCAGCCAATTAGGTAATGTTAGTGCCACCCAAGCCGCTATTGAAAATGCACAAGAGATGCTTGCCCCCTATCCTGCCTTAAAAACCCTAAATATTGGGGGCGGTTTCCCTGTACCATACACAGAACAAGATGATTACCCCAGTGTCGATGAGTTTGCCGCAGGAATTTTACCATTAGTCGATGGCTGGCATATCAAGATCGAACCGGGGCGATCTATTGCGGCTAATGCGGGCTTGTTATTGGTTGAAACTCTTTATACTAAGCAGCAAGGCGAAGCGCCGATTCTCATCACCGATGGTAGCATGACCGAATTGTTACGCCCGGCGTTATATGAAGCGGAACATCCTGTTTATCCTGTTCTGAAACCCAAATCGGGGACAGAGCAATCAATGGTGGTCGCTGGGCCTGTCTGCGAAACTGCTGATATTTTGCACCATAACGCCCCCTTACCTACCCAAACAACCATTGGTGATCTATTAGCGTTTACAATGGCAGGCGCTTATGGCATGGTGATGGCCTCTAATTACAATCAGCGTCCCCGTCCAGCAGAGGTATTAATTGACGGGCACGATGTAACCCTGATTCGTCGCCGTGAAACATGGTCAGACCTACTTCAGTTTGAACAAATTTAGGTAGTGGTTAAAAGGTAAGTGATGAAAAGAGATATAATGCTGCTTATCATGATAAAAGAAACCGTTACCTATAACTGTAGTCGGTGTGGCAGCATTAATATCGTGCGCAATGGTACGAATAAATGCGGGAATGCGCAATATCATTGTAAAGACTGTGATGCGTACCGCGTTTTAAAACCACAATGCCGCCACACCA
>Ga0207422_1000747_pt1 | contig 89095 bp, 83 predicted proteins | sample MarCyaLeptolynsp_FD_187757 | JGI IMG/M metagenome (GOLD analysis project Ga0207422, IMG submission 187757) | Marine cyanobacterial communities from Panama - species 1 Leptolyngbya sp. (SPAdes) | ecosystem: Environmental > Aquatic > Marine > Unclassified | place: Panama: Panama City | collected...
TGGAGTCAAGGAAAACGAAGGCTTTGGCATCGTTGGGACTCTGAGGGAAAAGGGTGACGGTGGGGGCGCTTTCTGCGCCGTCTCCGGTGCGAATGAGGCTGAGGGGATCTCCTACCGGGAGAACGCGGCGATCGGCGAAGAGGTTGACAGTTTCACCTTGAATTGTGCCGGCAAGGGTGACGTTTCCCGGTTCAATTGCAACGCCTGTGTTGCCTACAGTGACGCTGCGATCGGGATTGAGGGTTAATCCGGTGTCTGTTCCTGTCAGCAGTTGAGGGAGGTCTAAGGCAGCGAAGGGAGTAGGGTTGCCTTGTAAGTCTCTGGGGGGTTCGATTTCCAAACTCAGCAAGCTACCGGGTTGGGAAATTCTCACGAGGCTGCTTCCAGGGACGGCGGCAATGTTAACCGTGCCGCTTTGTGAGGCGATCGCTCCTGTGTTAGCGACGGTTCCGCCGATCAGGGTAAGGTTTTGTCCTGGGGTCAGAGATAAGTTCCCAGCGTTGATAATGGTGCCGGGTTGGGCCAGGTCGAAGGCAAATTGGGAAGGAGTGCCTACCAAGGTTTGATAATCGTTGCTGCCAAAGGCGTTGAACCAGTTGTTCTCGCCGAAACCAATTCCCATCGCGGTGGTAGCGGTGAAGTCGGCGGGGAGGTTAAGGGTTGCACCGGGGCCGAAGATAATTCCGGCGGGGTTCATCAAGAAGAGGTTGGAATTGCCTCCGGTTATTTGAATGAAACCGTTAATGATGGAGCGATCGCCTCCTACAACCCGACCGAGGATATTTTGAATTTGCGGGGTGGAGAGAAAGTTGGCGATTTGGTTGGCATCGAGTCCAAATTGCTCGAAGGAGTGGAAGAGGTTTGCGCCGTCGCCAGATAAGGTTCCGCCGTTGATGTTGAATTGTTTGCCATCAAGGGTGATGGTGGTTCCGGTTCCATCTGCTGCGGGAGTTATGGGTTGGGCGGTAGCCAAAGGCGTTAAGATCGGGACGAAAAGGCTGAGAGTGGCGATCGCTGCACCCACCGGACAAGACGCTCTCAGGAGTTTGGGATGTGCAGAGAAAAACATGGGGTTATGGCAGGTAGAGACAAGAGGCAAAAGAATTCGGAGTATTGCTACGCTTCAAGCAAGCGATGGAATTCAGAATTCAGCAACCTGTTATGGACAAGGTGAATAAACTAATGGCCGAAGAGTCCCTGTCATCTCCCCTAGTCTATCCATTTCAACTCAACCCGGTTTAGTCGATGAGTCAGTTAGTCATTCTCAGTTTAGGTCATGGCAATTTTCGCGATGGGTTTCCGGCCGTTACCCTTCGGTTGGGAGAGAGGGGGGCAACCTGGACGCAATTTATCGGCAGCTTGCCTCCCGCACCAGAAATTCCGCGTTTGTACCGCAACTGGCAAATGCTCTACAACTCGCTCTATACCTATGGCAAGCGGAATGGGATTGAGATTGCCCCCACTGGCATTACCAACATTTCTGAGGGCGAATTTGGCGATCGCTCTCAGGAGTTGGAGAGACAAATCAACGCCTGGTTAAATTCTGAAGGGTTTCAACCGCTGGAAAAACAACTCAGAACTCAACTGCAACCGAGCGATCGCGTTCTCGCTGTCATTGAAAGCGACGATGACGATGTGTGGCGAATGCCTTGGCACTTGTGGCATCTGTTCCGAGAGGATTACCCTTATGCGGAAATCGCCTTAAGTTCCCCAGAATATCCCCCTCCCATTCCGCAAGAACCCAAACAAGCGGGGGAAAAGGTTAAAGTTCTGGGAATTTTGGGGAATGGTGCGGGTCTCGATCTTTCGGAAGACCAACAGTTATTGAGACGCTTGCCGGGAGTTGAGGCGACCTGGTTGGTCGAACCCCAGCGAGAAGAACTCAACGATCGACTGTGGCAAGCGGGTTGGGATGTTTTGTTTTTCGCCGGCCACAGCACAAGCGAGTCAAACGCGAGGGGAGGAAGACTCTACATCAACCAACATTCAAGCGGCAACAGCCTCACGATGGACGACCTAAAGGAAGCGTTGAGTCAAGCGGTTCGTCGGGGGTTGCGGCTGGCCGTTTTTAATTCCTGCGACGGTTTGGGACTGGCGGGGGATTTAGCAGCTGCGAGAATTCCACTCCCGCCAATGGTGGTGATGCGCGAACCTATTCCCGATCTCGCGGCCCGCCGGTTTTTACGCTACTTTCTCGAAGCACTGTCGGCCGGAGAAACCTTTCATCTCGCAGTACGACAGGCGAGGGAAAAGCTCAGGGGGTTGGAGGGACGGCTGCCGGGGGCCAGTTGGTTGCCGGCAATTTGCCAGCATCCGGCCGTCGTACCGTTGAGCTGGCCGCAGATGCAGGGGGAAAGGGTGCAGTTGCCAACGCCGATCGCAGTTTTGCCCCGATTTTCCAAGAGCGCGATCGCGCTGCTACTGGCAAGTCTGGTTAGCTATCCGTTCCTCGCACCGCTTGCGGCAGTGTGGGTTAACGAGTTGGGATTGAAGAATGCAACCTTGGGACAATTTTCCCAAGCATGGCGATATTTTACGGGGGCCGCCTTGCTCGATCGCAACTATCCTCAACCGCACTACAACTTAGCGATGATGTGCGATCGCCAACTTGACGATCTCGACTGTGCCATCCAAGCTTACGAACAGTCGATGTTGCGCGGATTTCCGGCAGCAAATGCTCAGTATGCTCGCCTGAAAATTGCGCGCGATCGCGACCTAACCGGCGCGCTAAAGGCTGTAGAAGAGGGTTTGGGACTTTTGAAGTCAAACGCTAGCAATTCTGCTGAGCTGAGCGCGAACAAGGTGATGAAGGCAGCTTTACTCAAAAATCGCGCTTGGGTGCGCTGGGAACAAAAGCGCTTAGACGAAGCAGAACGGGATTTGCGAGAAGCGATCGCGCTCGAACGGGATGAACGGGATGCTCCCCACGCTCACTGTCTGCTCGCGCAAGTTCTCGAAGCCAAAGGTCAATCGGAAGAAGCTTTAGAAGCGTGGCGCAACACCCTCAAGTCTGCCGAATCTCGCTTTCCAGAACAGGACAAATGTATTGGTTTAGCCAATCAACGCTTCCACCCTCACGATCGACAACCATGACATCTACTTTTTTCTCCTCCACTCTTCTCAAACTCCTACTTTTGGGTGTGGTTTGGAGCGGTATAACAGCACGGCAACTGGCTTTCGCAACGGACTCTCGCCGCGCCAACGGACAAATTTTGCAAATTGAAGGCAACGTCAAACTGCTGCGTTCCAGCGGCCGGCGCATCGTCCCGACTCCCGGCACTCAACTCTACCCAGGCGATCGCCTTGAGATCGCTCGCGGCGGCAACTTGTTACTTCAGTGCGAAGATTTAACCGTACAATCCCTCCTTGCCGGCCAGGTGCAACAGAATACCTGTCCGCTTGCTCGCAGAACAAATTGCCCCATTCCCGGCGTAATTGACTGTCCCGATCGCGGCGACGAACGTCTCTGGTACGATCCCGCCGTTCCTTACATCATTAGCCCTCGCCGTACCGAACTCCTCGACAGCAACCCTCCCCTACTGCGCTGGAACCCAGTTCCCAATGCAACAAGCTACACAGTCACCCTCCTCGGTAGCAACTGGGAAGTCCAAACGAGCGAACCGCAAGTTCTCTACTCCGGCGATCGCCTCGAACCCGGTAAAAGTTACCTCTGGGTTGTCGATGCCGATACTGGGGCCTCCTCCCGCGACGAACCCACCAGGCCGCTCAATTTTCATTTCTTGGACAAACCCACAGCGCAAGCGGTGCGCGAGGAACGGGAGAAAATTGAGCAACAACCGCTCGGCGAAACCGGAAAAACTCTGGCGATCGCGCATTTATATCGCCAATACGATCTCGCGGCCGAGGCGATCGCACTCCTGGAAACCCTTGTCGAAAGCGGCAAAGCAACAGCGGCAATTTACCACCAACTGGGCGATTTATATTTACAGAACCTGGCTTTAGTCGCTCCCGCAGAACGCTACTACACTCAAGCCATTGAACGGGTCGATCCGAGCAACTTAGAAGCGCAAACGGAGATTCAAGTCGGGTTAGCGCGATCGCAAATTGCGCTGGGAAACGTAGAAACAGCAAAACGATGGCTGATTCTCGCGAAAAATGGCTACCAAGCCTTGGGAAATCGGGAGAAGGTCGAGGAACTAGAACGCTCGCTCGACCGCCTGTAACGCGATTTTCGCCGCCCTCTCGAAGCGCGATCGCACTGTCTTTTAACCTGAGTTTGACGAGAAGATTTCAGCTCAATATAGAACGAATGTCCGAACAGAATAATCGACTTTACCCGTCAATTGAAAATTACGCCTGATGTGTATTAGATGTTCAAAGCTTGACCTTGCCGTTGCTTTCTCCCCCCTTGTATCTTACGCCGACGCGGGGTCTGACCGCTATTGCCTATTCCCTGTTTCCTTGACCCAGCAAGAGCTTCAGGGAATTCACATTAGACGTAAATTGACAAAAGACTACACCCAACCATGCGGATTGCCCCACGTACCGCTATAAACAAACTCCGAGAGCGGTTTGCGGCTGCGAGGGGCATTGTGCCGCTGCTGCAGCGCCTCGGAAAGGGTGTCCGCAGAACCCAAGTAACCGATCGCGAGCGCGGCGATCGGGGCCTGTCCGGCGGGAATCTTGTAAAGTTCCCTCGCTTTATCGGGATCGAACCCTGCCATTTGGTGGACAAATAAACCCAACGCGCTGGCCTGCACGGTTAAATTGCCAACCGCCAGTCCCACATCATGCCAAGCGTGAGCGTTATCCTGACCGTTGCGAGCGAACTGTAACTTGGCAACCGAAAGCATCAGAACTGGGGCCGTTTTGGCCCAGTCCTGGTTGGCTTCAACCAAACAACTGAGCAGGCGATCGTACTCGGTGGGATTCTCTTTCGTCGCGACAATAAAACTCCAAGGTTGCTCGTTGAAACAGGACGCGGCCCAGCGTGCAGCTTCTAAAAGACTTCCCAGCTTTTCTCGCTCGACCGCTCGGTCGGAAAAAGCAATGGGACTCCAGCGATCTCTCAAGAAATCGTGAAGGGGGTAGTGGGTTTCGGCTGATTTTGCGATCGCCATTCTAATCTTTCCTCAATTGAGCGCTTTCTCCATTTTCTCCGGAGCAAGCCACTTTTGGGACTCGCTGGCTACCGACTCTCGTACCGTTCGTAAGCTGCAACAATTTTTTGCACGAGGGGATGTCGTACCACATCGGCGGCTGAAAGCTGGCAAAAGGCAATTTCGTCAACCGGCTTGAGAATTTTTTGGGCAACCACTAAACCCGAATCTTGGTAAGAGGGCAAGTCTGTTTGGGTGACATCTCCCGTAACCACCATGCGCGAGCGAAACCCCAACCGAGTTAGAACCATCTTAAGCTGGGCTGGCGTGGTATTTTGGGCCTCATCAACGATGGCAAAGGCACGGTTCAACGTTCGCCCCCGCATATAGGCAAGGGGGGCCACTTCAATTTTGCCCCGCTCCATCAGATCGGGAATTTTTTCCGGTTCAATAAATTCGTACAGCGCATCGTAGAGCGGACGCAGGAAGGGGTTAACTTTTTGCTGTAAGTCTCCGGGTAAGAAACCCAGCTTTTCCCCAGCTTCTACCGCCGGACGGGTCAAAATCAGGCGATCGTATTCGTCGTTGAGCAGCGCTTTAACCGCTAAGACCGCCGCGAGAAACGTTTTTCCCGTCCCGGCCGGGCCGATGCAAAAGGTAATATCGTGAGTCTGTATCGCTTGGATGTACTGACGCTGGCGAAACGTTTTCGCTCGAATTAACTCGCCTTTGCGAGTGCGCGCTAAAACGTTTTGCTGCAAATCTTTGTATTCGTCTGTTTTTCCAGTGTCGAGAGCGTGGAAAGCGGCGTGCAAATCCACGGGCGCGATCGCTTTTCCATCCTGCCAATAGGGTTTCAGCGATCGCACCACCCGGACGCAGCGTTCGACCGCTTTAGCTCGACCTTGAACTAACAGATCTTGCCCTCGCAGCACCAGTTGCGTTCCTGTTTGTCGCGCGAGGAACTTGAGGTTCTCTTCCCTCACGCCGGCAAGCGCGATCGCGCTTTCCATGCTGGGGAGTTGAATGGTTTGGGAGGCCTCGGTCACTTCGATTAAGAGATATCAGCGCCTGACGGCAAGGGTTTTGGGTTTGGGTATCGGGTGTCGGGAATTAGGGGATTGGGGGATAAGGGAAAACTGATGACTATTGACTTATAACTGATGACTGAATAAGACCTCCGCCGAGCAAAAACGGCAGAAACTTGGTTAATCCCCATCGTACAGTAGGTTTGAGGAGTTGAGCGCGATTTTGAGTTTCGCCAAGAGTCATCAGTGGGAGAGACAAGGAGGACAAGGGAGACCTGGAGATGCAGTGAAGCGATCGCGCTCCAACTACAGCCTTTCATCCCCAAGTTCGACAAGACTAAAAAAAAGAAATTAGCGAATTGCCAATTTTCCACTTGCGATTCGCTAATTTCTCTCGTTAATGAGAACGGGGTTTCGTGGTCGGTCGGGGAAGAGACGAGCGACGCGGGCGATCTTTGCGCCGTCGCCGCTTTTCTCCCGCATCGGGTTCGCGGTCGGTGTCGCGGGCGCGATCGCCGTGACTCCCATAAATATCCAGATAAACCGTTTGGCCGATTCTTTTGGCCGCAGTCTCCAACACAGTCCGAATTGCTTGAATATTCCGCCCGCCGCGCCCGTACACTCGTCCCTGCTCTTCCCCTTCAAAAGCAACTCGAATCCAAACTCGCTTGCTCCGGTTGGCTTGCTCGCAGTTAATGCTCAAAGATTCTGGCGATTCCAAGAGCGGCTCAACTAAAAAGCGCACAAGTTTCGCATAGTCGAGGCTCGTTGTTGCTGAAGACGATTGAGGTGTAGACTCGGGCATCAGACTTGTTCAAAAACTTGAGCTTTTTTCAAAATACTGCGAACTGTGTCAGTGGGCTGAGCGCCTTGTTGCAAGCGCTTGACGATTGCGGGAACATTTAACCGAGTTTCATCCGTTCTGGGGTTATAGAATCCCAGCTCTTCGAGGGGGCGACCATCCCGACGGGTTTTGCTCTCCATCGCCACAATCCGGTAGCTCACTTCTCTCTTTTTGCCGTATCGCTTCAATCGCAATTTGATCATAAAACTTTCAAGCGGTAAAATTTCTCCTTTCTGATTCTAAGCGATTGTCCGGTTCTTAGGAGCAATTGTTTAAGGAGCGCGCCGAAATTCGGCTGGATTTTTCGATCCGGTTTCTGGAAAATTGCTTACGATTGTGCAAGAGATTGAAAAAATTCCACAAGATCTATGAGAACAAACATTTTTTCTCGCTTTCCCTCGCAATGTACCGCCCTTGCTAGCTTGGTTGCTTTGGGAATTGCAGGCTGGCCCGCACAAGCTCAGCTTGAAGGCGATCGCTTCGGCGGGGGAGCGATCGCGTCTCAAGTTGCCCAAGCTTCCAATACCATTGTAGATGTCGCTGCAGCTAATAATCAGTTCAGCACCCTCGTTCAAGCCTTGAAAGCGGCCGATTTAGACGACGATCTCGCTGGCAAAGGCCCGTTCACGGTTTTAGCCCCGACCAATGCTGCTTTCAACGAGTTGCCAGACGGCACGCTAGATTTCCTGCTTAAACCGGAAAATAAAGACTTGTTAGTTGACATTCTCAAATACCACGTCGTTCCTTACCGCGTGCCAGCGGATGACTTGAAAACAGCACCGTTGAATACGCTGAATGGGGGACTCGCCGTGCGCCGCCTGCCCGATCGCGTTGTTGTCAATGACGGGAGCATTACCCAACCCGACATCCCCGCCAGTAATGGGGTGATTCACGGAGTCAATCGCGTGATGATCCCCCCCAGCGTCCGCGATCGCCTCGCCGCCCAACAGCCCGTGCGAGGGTTGTGGTAGCCATTTCAGTTATCAGTCAACAGTCATCAGTTTTGGAGGGAGTGGGGGGCAAGGGGGACAAGGGAGACAAGGAAAATTGGGGAGATGGGGAGATGGGGAATTGGGGAGAAATTCATCACTCAAAATTCTGAACTCCAAATATCTATAGCGTCCCAAAGCCCTTTTTCTTCTTCTTTTTCTTCCCTTTCTTCTTCCGGTTGCCTCCAGGATAACCGCGAAAACCGGGTTGAGGCGCGCTGCCACCGCCAAACATCCCGCCTAAACCGCCCATTCCGGGGATTCCCGGCATTCCTTGACCCATTTGCTGCATCATGCCGCGCATCCGGGTGAATTTGCTCACTAACTCCGATACTTCGCGATCGCTTTGATATCCGGCCCCGCGGCCGACCCGACGGCGGCGACTGGGAGATCTGGCTAAGAGGTCGGGGTTGCGCCGTTCCTCCTTTGTCATGGAGTTAATGATCGCTTCGGTGCGCTTTAACTCCACTTCTCCTTTCTCAAGATCTGCACCGCTGAGTTTGTTCATCCCTGGAATCAACTTCATCACGCCGCCGAGCGATCCCATATTCTTGAGCAGGCGCATTTGCTTGAGGAAATCGTCGAAGTCAAAGCGTGCTTCGAGAATTTTCTCCTGCATTTTGGCCGCATCGGCCATGTCAAACTCTTCTTGTGCCTTTTCAACCAGGGTGAGAACATCTCCCATGTTGAGGATGCGCGAGGCCATGCGATCGGGATAGAAGGGTTGCAAGGCCTCCACTTTTTCCCCCACCCCGACAAATTTAATCGGCTGGCCGGAAATGCTGCGAACCGACAGGGCCGCACCGCCGCGACTGTCCCCGTCCATTTTGGTGAGGATGGCCCCAGTGATGCCAATTTCTTCGTGGAAAGTCCGAGTCAGATTGGCCGCTTCTTGACCCGTCATCGCATCGACCACTAACAGGGTGTCGTGGGGCCGAACGGTTTCCTTGATCCGGGACAGTTCTGCCATCATTTCCGGGTCAATTTGCAAGCGGCCGGCGGTGTCGATAATCACGGTATCTGCGCCGGTTTCTTTCGCTCTCTCAACCCCCTGGCGAGCAATTTCAACGGGGTCTGCATCACTGCCGAGTTCAAAGACAGGAACCTTAATTTGTTCCCCTAGAGTTAGAAGCTGGTCGATGGCAGCGGGACGGTAAACGTCGGTGGCGACGAGAAGACAACTGCGCTTTTGTTTTTGCAGGTGAAGGGCGAGTTTGGCGGTTGCGGTGGTTTTCCCCGTTCCTTGCAGTCCCGCCATGAGAATCACGGTGGGAGCGGTTTCCGCTTGTGCAAGGGGAGCGTTGGTTTCCCCCATCACGCGGACGAGTTCGTCGTAGACAATTTTGATAAATTGCTGGTCGGGACGCACGCCGGAGAGGACTTCTGCGCCAACCGCATTGGTTTCAACTTCTTTAATAAATTCTTTGACGACTTGGAGATTAACGTCAGCAGAAAGTAGTGCGCGGCGGACTTCTTTGAGTGCCTCCTTAATATTAGATTCGGAGATTTTGTCTTGACCGCGCAGTTTTTTCCACGCATCTTCTAAGCGTTCGGCTAAAGCATCAAACATAATTTTTCGGTTATTTTGTTGTTAGAGAAAACGTTAGCGTTTTTTGTGAGTGCGAGTTTGAGTTGCGAAGCTCTTTAAACGATAGCGCTTTAGGGTTGGTTTGCGCGTACCGCGATGGCTGCGCCGACCTCGCGGTATGCGCGACAGATCAAAGGTTACGATAAAAGTGGGACATCCTCAAAAAGAGAGGGAGTCAGGAAAGGGAGCCAAAAAATCCCAGGCGTTTCTCTATTTCTCCAACGCCCCTCACAACCAAACGAACGACTATGTATTCTCCTCCGGGTTCTTCTTCGCTGCTTGCAGAAGTCATTGACCCAAATCCGATCGCGGTCAAGCCAGAAATGCTTTTGACCGATGCGATCGCGCTGATGAACGCTTCAACCTCAGCTCGGAAGAGTTGCGTTCTCGTGCAATCGGGAGGGGTGTTAGTGGGAATCCTCAGCGAGCGAGATATTGTCAAGTTAACGGCACGGGGAGTCACCTTAGCTGCCCTTCGAGTGGATGAGGTGATGAGCGAGAACTTAATTGTCTTGCGGGAGAGCGATAACTGCGACTTGTTGGGCATTCTCAACCACTTCCGCACCCATCACATTCGCCACCTCCCCGTTCTCAAAGCTGATGGCAGCACTGTTGGCGTGGTCACTCAAGATCGCATTCGCGCTTATTTGCAGCCGACCGATCTGCTGAAGTTGCGGCGCGTGAGGGAGGTGATGAGTTCTGAAGTTGTTTGTGCGGGACTCACCACTCCACTGCGAGCGATCGCCCAACTGATGGACGAGCATCGAATTAGTTGCGTGGCGATCGCGGACTCGAACGCGCGCCCCATCGGCATCCTCACCGAGCGCGATATTGTGCAATTGCAGGTTTTGGGCGTAGATTTTGAGACAACCTTGGCACAAACAGCCATGAGTACCCCGCTGTTCTGCTTGCATCCCGACGACTCCCTCCTCACGGCCCGCCAAGAGATGAAGCGATTGCGAGTCCGGCGACTCGTTGTTGCGGGAAGCGAGGGAGAACTGGCCGGGATTCTGACTCAAACTAACTTGTTGCGATCGCTCGATCCCACAGAGATGTACGGTGTCATTCAAGTCTTGCAAGCGAAAGTTAGCACCTTGGAGTCGGTTAATGACAACCTCTTGCGAAGTCGCAATCGCCAACTTGAAGCCGAGATGCAAGAGCGCACGGCCCAATTACAAAAACAAGCTGAAAAAGACCGCCTGCTTGCCAATCTCGCCCATCAGATTCGTCAATCGCTCAATGTTCGAGAAATCCTCAACATCGCTGCCCTCCAAGTGCGACAAATCTTGAAGGTTGAGCGAGTTCTCATTTGTTCTTGGGAAGCGCGTTGGCGCATCAAAATTGCGGTCGAATCAGTCAGCGACTCCCAATGGTCGATGTTAGGACAGCCGATCGAGGCGACAGGTTTAGCCGAGCGGGTAGCGAGCAGTCCTTTTCAAGCTCAACGAGAATGCATTCAAGCCATTGAGGATTTTAAGAAGTGCGATGCAAACCCAACCTTCACCCGTTTTCTCGCCCAATTTCAGAGCCGAGCGCATTTAGTCGTTCCCATTTTGCAAGGCGATCGCCTTTGGGGATTTCTCTTGGCCCATCAATGCAGTCAGCCAAGACCTTGGCCGCAATTGGAAATTGACTTCCTCGAACAACTCGCAAACCACTTGGGGATTGCCGTTCGCCAAGCCGAACTCTACCAACAAGCCCAAACCGAACTGCGCGATCGCGCCTCAGCTGAAATTGCCCTTAAGCAACTCAATGAAGAGTTAGAAAGTCGAGTCGAACAGCGCACCGCTCAACTCCAGCAAGCGAACGAGGCTCTTCAGCAAGAAGTTATCGAACGCCAGCAGGTGGAAGTTACACTGCAAGAGCAGTTTAAGGCGGTAGAAGCGGCGACCGATGGGATTGCAATCCTCAACAGTGCGGGCGAGTATGTTTACTTGAATACTGCCCATCTCCAACTATTTGGGTACAATCTCACCAGCGAACTTCTGGGAAAGCCTTGGCAGGAGTTGTACTCGCCAGAGGAGGTGCAGCGCTTTGAGCGAGAGGTGTTCTCGCAACTCCAGAGCCAAGGCTATTGGCAAGGAGAAGCGACGGCTGTGAGGAAAGATGGCAGCACGTTCGACGAAGAGGTTTCCCTGACTCTCCTCGATGACGAACGCTTTATTTGCGTGTGCCGGGACATCAGCGATCGCAAGCAAGCCGAGTTAGCTCTCCTCAAACAGTCTCAAGCGCTCACTAACTTTAGTACTAGCCTCAAACAACTTCATCGCCTCAATACCACCCATTACCAACAGTTTGAAACGCTATTTGCCGACTATCTCCAGGCCGGTTGCGAAATTTTGCGCCTAGAGACGGGCATTATCAGCAAGATTGAAGAGTCGTCCTACTGCATCCGTTCCGTTCGTTCGACGATCGATGGCTTAGCCGTTGACTCGGTGTTTGACCTGAAGGATACCTATTGTGCCGCAGTTCTCCAAGAAGAGCGCACGATTTCCTATCATTGCGTTGGAGCAATGCCGTCTTTGCGCCGGCATCCCGTTTATCAAAGCTTGAAGCTTGAAGCTTATATCGGAACGCCGATCTTTGTGGGCGATCGCATCTACGGAACCCTAAACTTCTCCTCCACCCAGGCTAGAGTTCGACCCTTCGAGACCTACGAACTCGAAATTATCGAGCTGATGGCCCAGAGTATCGGCCAATTTATTGCGGCCCATCGCCTCGAACGCGATCGCACCGCAGCCGAAGCTGCTTTGCGAGAAAGCCAACACTTTATCGAGCGAATTGCCGAGTCAACACCCAACATTTTGTATCTCTACGACCTCATTGAAGGACGGATTGTGTATGTGAATCGTAATGTTGCCCAGATCCTGGGCTATACCACATCCGAAATTCCAGCCTGGGAAACGGGTCTATTTTCTACCTTAATCCACCCTCAAGATATTAGAAAGTTACTCAAACAAGTCCAAAAATTCCGACAGACGAAAGACGGGGAGATTTTAGAAGTCACCTACCGCATCCAACACGCCAATGGCGGCTGGCACTGGCTGATGGGCCGTCACACTGTTTTTAATCGCACGGAGTTAGGTCAACCCAAGCAAATTCTGGGAACAGCAACCGATATTACCCAACTCAAGCAAACCGAAGAGGCGCTGCGACAGGCAAACGAGCAACTACAACAGCAAGCGATACGAGATCCCCTCACGGGGCTATTCAACCGCCGCTACCTCGAAGAATCGCTGCAACGAGAGATCCACCGCGCCTGCCGCCAGCAAAATTCTGTTGGCATTATAATGCTCGATATCGATCGCTTCAAAGGATTCAACGACAGCTTCGGCCACGAAGCGGGAGACTTCGTTTTGCAGAGGTTGTCTGGGTTTTTGCAAGACAACCTTCGCAGTTCTGATATCGTCTGTCGCTACGGCGGTGAAGAGTTTACCGTTATCCTACCCGACGCTTCCCTCGAAAACACAATCGCGCGTGCCGAACAACTTCGAGAGGGCATTAAACAGTTACGACTTGACTATCAGGGGCGATCGCTCGGACAAATTACCCTCTCGCTGGGGGTGAGCTGCTTTCCCCACAACGGCGGTACTCCAAAGGAGTTACTCCGCAACGCTGACAAGGCCTTATATCAAGCAAAAATGACAGGGCGCGATTGCGCGGTCATTTTCGATGCAAAGCCAGAACTGACCCTCAAGACCCCGCCGGGAAACGCGGTGGAAAGTTCTGCCAAACTCACTCCTTGACGGGCCAATCCTGCTATCTGCTCGAAAATCAAGAAAAGACTTCAACGACTTGCTTTTCGGTCGCGAGACTGCCGGCGGCGATCGCGCCACTGCGCCGCACTGAGATAAAGTATGCCGCCACTGACCAAGACTAACATGGCCAAAGCTACCAAAAACAAGGTGTTAAGGAGAAGACTCGTTTCCACAATCTAAAACCCGTTGCGACCCCAAACCACCATCGCAATCGACCAAGTGAACAAAGAAAGCAGCCCAACCCAACCCAGCGTCAAAATATCCATATCCTGTTGCTTAAACTTATCCAAAGAACATCACAGATCATGATACCAAGGGTTGCGGCTTTAGAGCGATTCAACTCGTCGAGAACAAAAGCTACACTAGAAAACAACGAACTCATTTTGTCCCAACTCCTTCCTATCTAAATCGAGGGAATGTTGGGCAAACCGATCGGTTGAAGTGACAAACAGATGAAAAAAAGTTTTTGGATGAAAACGCGGACGAATGAGGCAGTTGCGGGCGACTCCACCCATCGTCTTCACCCCCTTCAGGCTCGGCGAAAGCTTCGATCGACCCCCAAAGAAAAAAGTGGGCGATCGCTGTGGTTCCTCCTGGCAGGTTTGGTACTAAGCACAAGCGCCTTGCTGGGATCGCCCGTTTGGGCGAACAGTCCGGAAGAATACAAATATAGTGACTTATTGCAAGAAATTGATGCCGGAGAAGTCACCAAAGTTGAAATCAACCCTGTCACTAACAAGGCAACTGTCTATTTTGCCAACTCCAATAGCACACCCGAAAACGGCGAACCAAAAACCGAGCAACTTCACCTACTCGAAAACAATACAGAACTGATTCAGAAAATCCGCACCAAAAGCATTGAACTCGAGATTAAACCGTCAAAAGATCCTGCAGCGGTCATCATTCCCATTGCTAACATCATGCTGATCGTTTTTTTACTGGTCGTTCTGGTTGCCATTATTCGCCGTTCTGCAGCCTCCTCCGGACAAGCATTAAACTTTGGGAAATCGCGGGCCAGATTTCAAATGGAAGCTCAAACCGGCATCATGTTTGACGATGTCGCTGGTATTGAAGAAGCCAAAGAAGAATTGCAAGAAGTTGTCACCTTTTTGAAAGAAACCGAACGCTTCACCTCCATTGGCGCTCGCATTCCCAAAGGCGTATTGTTGATCGGCCCGCCAGGAACCGGAAAAACGCTGCTGGCGAAAGCAGTAGCCGGAGAAGCAGAAGTTCCTTTCTTTAGCATTTCTGGTTCGGAATTTGTCGAGATGTTTGTTGGCGTCGGGGCTTCCCGCGTGCGCGATCTCTTTAAAAAAGCCAAAGAAAATGCACCTTGTTTAATCTTTATCGACGAAATTGATGCCGTCGGTCGCCAGCGAGGAGCTGGATATGGCGGTGGAAATGACGAACGCGAGCAAACTCTCAATCAACTGCTCACGGAAATGGATGGTTTTGAAGGCAATACAGGGGTGATTGTTATTGCTGCGACCAACCGACCCGACGTTTTGGACAATGCCTTGCTGCGTCCGGGACGCTTTGACCGACAGGTGACGGTCGATCTGCCCGATCGCCAAGGTCGTTTGGGCATTTTAGAAGTTCACGCCCGCACAAAAAAACTCTCCTCAGAAGTCTCTCTCGAATTCATTGCTCGTCGAACCCCCGGTTTCTCGGGTGCGGATTTAGCGAACTTGTTGAACGAAGCCGCGATCTTAACCGCAAGGCGGCGGAAAGACGCGATTACGTCCCTCGAAATCGACGACGCGATCGACCGCATCACCGTAGGTTTGAAACTGACTCCTCTCCTTGACAGTAAGAAAAAGCGAATGACAGCCTATCATGAAGTCGGTCACGCGCTGCTAGCAACGCTGCTCGAGCACGCCGATCCGCTGAATAAAGTGACCATTATTCCTCGTTCTGGCGGGATTGAAGGGTTTTCCCAACAGGTTGTTAATGAAGAAACTGCTGACAGCGGCTTGTACACGCGAGCTTGGCTCCTCGATCGCATTACCGTAGCCTTAGGGGGACGAGCGGCCGATGCTGAAGTCTTCGGCGAAGACGAAATTGATAGTGGTGCGGCCAACGATATTCAGAAAGTTACGGACTCGATCCGCAGTATGGTTACGCTTTACGGAATGTCGGATCTCGGAGCCGTTGCTCTCGAACCGCTCAGTCGAGAGCCGCTGTTCGGCGGAGGACTGGAGCGTCCCGAATATTCTGAAGAGATTGCCGTTCAAATCGATCGCCAAATTCGCGAGATTGCATTCCGCTGTTATGAGAAAGCTCGTCGTCTAATTCGGGAGCATCGGCCTTTGGTCGATCGTTTGGTGGATGTTTTATTAGATGCAGAAACCTTAGAAGGCGAGCAATTCCGCCAAATTGTTGCGGAGCATGTTGATTTGCCCAAAAGTCAATTGGTACCGACCCCCTAATGTCTCAATCGTTGCGCCAACAGCGGAGGGGGGGTGAGGGGATTTCAGCGATTGGCGGCTGATGCTCTACGATGGGAGCGAAGGCGATAGACTACTAATGAGCAGGTTGAGTCTACCCTTCCCATTAATTTTGAGAAGAACGTGCAGAAATCCAAGCATGACAACCACTCCTGCCCAGTGTTGTTGTTCGCGAATCAAGTTCCATGACCAAATCCGCCGACAAGCCGCCCAAACCCAAAAATCTTCTCAGCGGTCAAAACGTTTTTTTTGCGGGGATTGGGTGGGCCGTTGTGGCGCTGTTGTTTTTTCTCCTCTTTAGCGATACGGCTCCGGGAGAGGACACGCCTTTGTGGTACTCCATCGGCACCTATATTTTAGAAGCTGGAGCCTTCCTGGGAGCAGCGCTTTTGTGCTACCGAAATTGGTTAAATCCGCAAATTGCGAGCGGGCGAAATGTTTGGTTGGGCGTGGGGCTGGGAATGTTTTGCTTTTTCATCGGCGATCTCGTTTTTGGGGTCTGGGAGCTTTATTTTAAACTCGATCCCGATGTTTCTCCAGCCGATTTGTTTTACATGGCGTTTTATGTTTTTTTGGGCTGGGGTATGATTTTAGCCGTTATGCCTCGGCGCTTGAATTTGGAGGTTTGGCAGTGGATTACCGTCGCTGTCATTGCGATCGCGGGGATTGCTTTTGCATTGTTGGTGGCTTTGAACGATCCAGCCAGCTCAGAAAGCGTCGAAGTCGCGACTCCCGAACCCACCGAACAGGTTTCGCCCCAGCCGTCTCCCGAACAATCTTCTCCTGGTTCCCCCTCTCCCGCAGCCGAACCCGAACCCGAAAAAGAATTGCCTGAATGGGTTGCTGGAACCGATCGCTTTCTCAACCAATTTGCCAGGCCGGTCAGTTTTTTCTATATCATTGCCGATGTTGGTTTGCTGGTGATTGCCACCACGCTGTTGCTCGCTTTTTGGGGCGGGCGTTTTTCCCAGTCTTGGCGCATGATTGCTTTTGCGACAGGTTTCCTTTACTGCGCGGATATGTGGTTTAAATATGCGGCGACCCTCCCGACGGAGTACGAGAGTGGGGGGTTGCTCGAAGTCTTTTTTGTCTTTAGCGGTACGCTCTTCGCCATTGGTGCGGCGTTAGAATACGATGTCTCTAGCAGTCGTTCCAGTCGCAGTCGCCGGAGACGAGGTGGGGGGTGAACGGGGTCTCGCCGATTATTGATTTGCCTTTGTGTCCTTAACTGCTGCCCAAAATAAGAATCCGCTTGCAGGGATGCTCGCAATCAGAATCAAAGTTGTTGCTAGGGTTCCGTAAGTTGGATGTCCGTAGGATAGCTCGAAGACCGAGCCAACTGATGCGATCGCGGCGACGCAAGACCCGAGAAGTAAGAGACCGCTTTTGGGTGTCATTCCCATCTTTGATTTGTTCCCTACGCGACTGGACGAACGGCGTTGACTGAAAAGTTGTGTTTGGTTAGCTCTTCTGTCAGGGCTAACTCGTTGCGGACGCGATCGACAAACAAAACGCCGCTGAGATGATCCATTTCGTGCTGAATCGCTCTCGATAGCAAGCCTTTCGCTTTGAGGCGACGAGGACGGCCATTTTCATCCTTAAAGGCTACTTCAATGGCTTGAGGGCGAGTGACATCGAGGTAAACGCCAGGAATGCTTAAACATCCTTCTTGCGCGTCGCACAGCTCTTTGCTGTAGCTTTTGATTTGGGGGTTGATGAGGATCAGGGGTTGATTGGCAGGGTTTTCGGGGTCGCAGTCAATCACAATGAGTTGTTTGTTGGTGGCAACTTGAGGGGCAGCTAAACCAATGCCATCGGAACTGTACATGGTTTGCAGCATTTCTCTAGCCAGTTGGCGAACGCTGTTATCAACTTTCGCAATGCGCTTGGCCGGAGAACGTAGAACGCGATCGCCCAGATAATGAATTTCAAGCGGGGGTTTTTCTAACTTTTTTTTCTCTACAGCACCTAAAGCAGCCATAAAACGCTTGTTTAAAAAACGACAATCTCTTAATTTTCCTTAATCTTAACAGTTCTGCGCTGAACTCTCCAAAACGGAGGAGGCTTGGCTAAAGTAACCAGAGTTCGATGAGTGGGCTTGCCTTTACTTCCGACTCCCTATTCTCGCTGCCGAACATTTTGGCATAGCAGTCTGTCGAACTCGCATTTTTAGCTCCAGGAGGTAGAAGTTCAACCGTCAAACTCGGATACCGAAAAAGTCATTAGAATGCGGTAGAGATTTTATCTCTGTTGTGGGGAAAGATGGATATAGAGCTTCTGTGCCACAACATCATCTCGGTTTGATAACAACTCCTTGCGATCTGACTTCGGAAGTGAATAGAAGTCAGATGACTTCTCAAATATCAATTGTACGCAGCCTCAAAAAAGAGTTTTTGAGCCAGATTTTGTCAAAATTTTATGTCTGTACCCACCTCACCCAGTTCCCACAATCCCGATCTGCCAGCCGAGTCGGGACATTTCTCGCTTGAATATCTTCCGGTCGCGATCGCGGCCTTCGATTGCCAAATGCGCTACGTGGCGGCAAGCCGTCGCTGGCGAGAAGAATGGGCACTGGGCGATCGCAACCTCATCGAACAATCTTGCTCTAACGTCTTGCCCTCAATGAGCGATCGCTGGCAAGCCGCTTATCAACGTTGTTTGGCAGGTGCGTCAGAACAACGCGAAGAAGAGACGTTTACCCGTGCTGACGGGACGGTTGATTGGCTGCGCTGGGAGATGAGTCTGTGGTATCAACCCACAGGAGAAATTGGCGGCCCGATCGTGCTGGCGGAAGCGATCGGCGATCGCAAGCAAACAGAACTCGCCCTACAAGAAACCAATGCGCGGCTCAAGGCTCAAGTGCAAGAGCGCACCGACGACCTCGAGCAAACCCTCTCCCGTCTCCGTCAAGAAATTGAGGAACGTCAAGCTGTGGAACAAGAGTTAGCGCGGCGACAAGCTCGTTTTAACTCGTTCTTTGCCCAAGCTAATGCCGGACTGGTTATCCTCGACAACCAACTGCGGTATGTCAATATCAACCCAGCACTGGCAGAAATGAATGGGTTAACGGTTGATGCTCACATCGGTCGCACGATTAACGAGGCAATTCCCGATTTAGCCCGAACCCTAGAACCGATGTTTCGGGACATCCTCGCGACCGGCCAGCCTGCTCTGGACTATGAGTTGGTGGGAGAAACGCCTCGCCGTCCGGGAGTAACTCGCTATTGGCTAGCTTCCTACTATCCTCTGTTTGAAGGGGTGGGAGAAAAGCCGTTTGGCGTGGGCGGCGTTGTCATCGAAATCAGCGATCGCAAAGCAGCCGAAGTTGCTCTAGAAAAAGAGCGCCAGTTTCTCAATGCACTCCTCGAAAACCTTGCAGACGGCATTGTTGCCTGCGACGATCGAGGAGTCTTGACTCTGTTTAACCGCGCCACGCGAGAGTTTCATGGCTTGCCCGAAGTTCCTCTCCCTTCGGAACGCTGGGCCGATCATTTTGACCTCTACAAAGCGGATGGAACGACTCCCATGTCAATGGAAGAAATTCCCCTGTTCCGAGCCTTTCGAGGCGAACTCGTCCGCAATGTCGAGATGGCGATCTCGCCCAAACGGGGGCCAACTCGCTCGCTCCTGGCTAGCGGTCAAGCTTTTTTTGACAGCGAAGGGAACAAGTTAGGGGCAGTGGTGGTTATGCGCGATATTACAGAGCGCAAGCGAGCGGAAGTCGCTCTCAGAGAGTCTCGCAACGAACTTCTCACTCTGTTTTCGGCTATGGAAGATGTCATTATGGTTCTCGATCGCGAGGGCCGCTACCTCCAGATTGCCCCTACGGCCCCAGGTCTGCTAGCCCAACCTGCTGATTTCCTGTTGGGAAAAACGGTGTATGAAGTGTTTCCGACGGCGAAAGCTCAAGAACTCATAACCCCGATTCGAGACACGATTAAGTCGCAGCAAGCCAAACGATTTGAGTATGCCTTAGAGATCGAGGGAACAACGAAATGGTTTTCGGCCAATGTTTCGCCTTTATCGGCTGAAACTGCATTAATCGTTGCGCGAGATATCAGCGATCGCAAAGCGGCTGAGGCTCAATTGCAACAGCAGGAACAGTTTCTCCGCAACATTTATGATGGGGTCGAACATCTGATTTTTGTTGTTGATGTCTGTGACGATGGCAGCTTTCGCTATGTGAGTTGGAATGCCCCCACAGAAAAGGCGACAGGGGTCAGCAGTGCTGACATTATGGGGAAAACGCCCCAAGAGTGGATTGGCCCGGAGGAAGGCGCACATATCCAGCAGCTATTTGAGCAATGCATTGCAGCAGGAAAGTCTCTTTCTTACGAAGAGTGTTTAACGTTTGATGGCAAGAAAACTTGGTGGCTAACAACGTTCAATCCCCTCAGAAATAGCGACGGGAAAATTGACCGGCTGATCGGCACGACCTTTAATATTAGCGATCGCAAGCAAACCGAAGCCCAACTCCAAAAGCGGGTGGAGCGAGAAAAACTTTTCAACCAAGTGACCCGCCAAATTCGGAACTCTCTCGATTTTGATGCGATTCTCACAGCCGCCTTGGACAAGATTCGACAGGTGTTGCAAATCGATCGCTGTTTCTTCGCTTGGTACTATCCTGAAGAGGAAACCCCGTATTGGGAAGTGTTAGCAGAATCTCACCGTTTTGACCTTCCCGACCTAACCGGACGCTATGGGGACGTGGCGTTCGAGCCGCTAGCTGCAAAGGCGATCGCGCTGGAGATCTCCCGCATTAGCAATATTGATACCGAACCCAATCGCGCTTGGCGGCAAGTTCTCGGTTCCTTGGCAGCCAGAGCCTTGCTTGCGATCCCCATGCCCATGCAATCTGGCAAAATTGCCGTTGTCAGTTGTATCCATCAACAAGTTCGGGATTGGACGGATGACGAAGTGGAACTGCTGCAAGCGGTGATGGAACAACTCGCGATCGCGCTCCAGCAAGCCCATCTCTACATCCAAAGTCAAACCAAAGCATTGGAATTAGAGCAAGCGCTCCAAGAACTGCAACGCACCCAAGCTCAAATCATTCAAAGTGAGAAAATGTCCAGTTTGGGTCAACTCGTCGCCGGAGTTGCCCACGAAATTAACAATCCCGTCAACTTCATCTACGGCAACATCACCCCGGCCACTCAATATACCCAAGATCTCCTGCACCTCCTAAACTCTTACCAGAAGCACTATCCTCATCCGCATCCCGACCTCGCACAAGAGTTGGAAATTGTCGACCTGGACTTCTTGCTTGAAGATTTACCGAAAGTTCTCGCTTCGATGAAGGTCGGAGCCGATCGCATCCGCCAAATTGTCTTGTCCCTGCGTAATTTCTCTCGCTTGGATGAGGCCGAACTCAAAGCGGTGGATCTGCACGAAGGTTTGGACAATACCCTCACCATTTTGCACAATCGGCTGCGCGCCAAGTCAGGAGAATTGGGAATTCAAGTGTGCAAGAACTATGGCGATTTGCCGCTGGTGGAGTGCTACGCCGGACAGCTCAATCAAGTGTTTATGAACCTTTTGAGCAATGCGATTGATGCCTTAGAGTCCCTCCGAGGAGCGCAAACCCCTCGCTTGCCGAAGATAGAGATTTCCACCCAACTTAGCGATACTGACTTCGTGCGTATTCGGATTGTTGATAACGGGACAGGAATTCCTGAAGAGATGCGATCGCGGATTTTCGATCCGTTTTTCACCACCAAACCGATTGGTCGAGGGACAGGGTTAGGACTTTCGATTAGCTATCAAATTGTCACGGAGAAACATGGCGGTTCGATCTCTGCGAACTCAACTTCAGAACAAGGGACGGAGTTTGTCGTCGAACTTCCGGTGTCTAGATCTTGCAGTTCCTAGCGTCCATCGGTTGCTGGCGGCTTGAGGCTGCAAACATTCTTAATGAAAATTCCGAGAAAATCAGTTTAATCTAACAAGTTAGGCGGTTTTTCGAGGGTTAGTCCCGAAAGCGACTCGGAGTTAATCATAGAATAGGAACTTTAGCATGAGTGTAAATCTAGCTACAATGTTACGCGAAGGGACAAAAAAGTCCCACACAATGGCAGAGAATGTTGGCTTTGTGAAATGCTTTTTAAAAGGTGTTGTTGAGAAAACATCCTATCGAAAACTCGTAGCCAATCTTTACTTTGTCTACTCAGCAATGGAAGAAGAGATGGAGCGACATCGCAATCATCCTGCCCTTTCTAAAGTCTATTTTTCAGAACTCAATCGCAAGCAAAGTTTAGAGCAAGATTTGCTCTACTACTATGGTGCAAACTGGCGCGAAAATGTTCAGCTTTCGTCTGCCGGCGAAGCTTACGTGCAGCGCATTCGGGACGTGTCTAATTCTCAACCCGAACTCTTAGTTGCCCATCTCTACACGCGCTATTTGGGTGATTTATCGGGAGGACAAATCCTCAAGAAAATTTCTCAAAAAGCAATGAACCTTACCGATGGGGAAGGAACTGCGTTTTATGAGTTTGCAGAAATTCCCGACGAGAAAGAATTCAAAAACAACTATCGTCAGGCGATGGATGAACTGCCAATTGACCAAGCAATGGCAGAGAAAATTGTTGACGAAGCCAACGATGCGTTTGGGATGAATATGAAGTTATTCCAAGAGCTAGAAGGCAACCTAGTGAAAGCAATTGGTAAGATGTTGTTTAATACCTTAACTCGCCGTCGCGTGCGCGGCAGCACCGAACTGGCAACGGCGGAGTAAGGCGATCTCCCTCCGAAGATTTGTCCGAATTTAAAAATCCTGAGAGCTGGGTGGTGATGCAAGGTTATCATCGAGTTCTCAGGATTAATTTTGATTTTTGATTCGGCTGTTACTGAAAATCTATTGCTCCATGTCGGTCGAGAGATCGCTGGCATCCCAAGGAAATTGCTTGTATTTAATATAGAAACCAGCAACAACTAATAGCGCGATCGCGATAATTCCAAAAGCCAAGTAACTCGGCATCCAGAAAACAGCTTCGAGGTGATTAACTTGACCGGGTTGAAGCTGCCAAACAAGCTGCCCGCCTTCGCGATTCGCAGGTGGATAAACGCCATCGCCATCCTCCCCCACCAGACTCTTTGCACCCCAGGGTGCATTCAACGAGAAGTCCAGTTTCGCGAGAGACTCTGGACTGACAATTAACGTCCCTTGATTGGAGAGAACGCCCAAACCGCGCAAATCAACGGTTAGCGACAAGCGATCGCGCTCCGCGAGCAAAAAATTACTCTGATGTAACGCCATCTCAGATTTGGGTTGCACAAAATCAAGGTCGTGCGTCTGCGCGGCGAGATAGCTGTCTCGCAGATCGGAATTAAAGAATTGGTTGAACTTCTCCACTAACTCTTTACCATTACCGAAGGGAATTGTTACCAAAACTTCTCGCTCGGAGAGGCGTTTTGCCTGACCTTGCAGTTGCCGAGCGCGACCTTCAAAAGTTCCGAGCCAGCGATCGGTTTCCGCTTGGCTAAAACTCGTGAGTTGTTCTGCGAGTTGGATGCGCTGGACAATTTCACCTCGATATTGCCCCTCGAAGTTCACTCCGACATCATAGCGAACGCAACCCGATAGCAACAGGGCAGCGAGCAAGACAAAGATCGGAAAAAAAAGGCGAGAGGGGTAAAAACGAATTCGACGGCGCGTGTAGTGGAAATTCATAGCTCAGATTGCGGTTGAAACATCCCAATTTTGACTCGTTTTGGGCAAATTCCTCTTTCTAATCTTACTCTTCTAGACGAACATCTGCTCTAGGAGGGCAGCGATCGCTCGCACCTGAGGGTAAAGTTGCTGCGTTCGATAGACTTCCAACCGAAAGTGCGTTCGAGTCAACAGTGAGGCGTACCTTTCTCTTTAACAGTTCATGAAGTAAGCTGATAATTTGTCCAGAAAAGTCGCTAGATTCCTTGAAATAAGAACTTATAAGGCACAAGGAAAAACAAATGAGCGATCGTCACCTTATCCTCCTCGGAATCAGCACTATCCTTGCTGGATTTGCGCCTGCGGTGCAAGCACAGTCCCTCATTCCCACCCTCCCTGCTCCCCCAAGTCAGGCTGTAACCCTTTCTAGCGAATCTTTGGGAGCGATTGAAGGTCGCAATACCGAATCCAACTATCAAGATTTCTTTTCTCAACAGGGTTCTGGCGCCCAATACGAACCGGCACAGGCTGAGTCTTCTTCTGCCTCTTTTCTCGACAATGTTGGCATTATTTTTGGCAGTCGAATCAATTACCCAGAGTATATGGAAGTGTTTAATGCTCCGGCTGAATTCAGAGATTCGCAAAGCGTCCAGTTGAAACTTCCTTTTGCGAACTAAGTGTCGATCGACAATGTCCTGTATTTTTGATGGGATGTTGGTGCGTTCGTTATGCGCTTAAATATAGGAGCCAATTGGCGTTGCGTTCAGCGAGATTTTGTCCAACATGCCAGACTTTTCTCTCGATCGGGCCGTCGATCGCTCTCCTCTCGTCGTACTTCCTCAGACTCCCGCGATCGAAGCGATCGCGCTGATGAGTCAAACTGAATCGAGTTCTGTCCTTGTAGTCGAAGAAATGAAAGTAGACAGACCTTGTTTGCTGGGGATGGTGACTCGCACAGAGGTCGTGCGTGCGATTGCCTCTGACCTGGATTTAACCGGTTTGGTCGCGCAAGACATTATGGACGCGAACCCCGTAACGCTCCAACAATCAGAGCTGCACAATCTCGACTCGGCGATCGCTTGTTGGCACGCCAATCGCTTGTGCGACCTTCCGATTATCGACGATCTCGGCCGGGTTGCAGGCGCGATCGCGCCTCGGAGGATTCTCGAAATCTTGGCGCGATCGCGCGAGGTTCGGAAATGGGAAGGGACGCAAGAACGAGAGACAGCAGCAGTACTTCAACGCAAGAATTCTTTACTCCAGCAGGAGCTAGAACGCCGCAAGCAAGCAGAGCGAACAGTTCGTCAATTGAACGCCAAGTTAAATCGACGCATTGCGAACAAAATTACTCAGCTCGAAACTGCAAACCAAGTTTTAGAAACTAAAATTGCTGAGTGCAACTTGCTACAGCAAAAGATCGAGACGAGCGAGCAGGAAATGCGATCGCTGCTATCGGGAATTAGCGATCTGGTCTTGATAGTCGATCGAGAAGTCCAGAATATTCAGATTCTGCCAACTAATCTAGACAGCTTGTACGCGATCGATGCGGGAATTTTAAACAAAACGATCGAGCAGTTTTGGGCCCCTGGCGCGAACCAATTTCTAACGGCGGTTCAACAGACTTTAGACAGCCAAGAAAGAACTCTTTTTGACTACTGTTTAACTTTTGAGGAAGAGGAAAACTTGCAGCTAGGCGACCGAGATGCGTGGTTTTCTGCTGGAATTTCGCCGATTGCGGCCGATCGGGTCATTTGGGTCGCTCGCGACATCAGCAAGCGCAAACAAGCAGAACAATCGTTACGTGACCTCAACCAAGAACTCGAACAGAGGGTGCGAGAGCGAACAGAACAATTGCAACAAACCAACGAGCAACTCGAAGCGGAGATTCGCGATCGCCTGCTGGCAGAGGAGTCTCTGCGGGAACGAGAAGCTCAACTGAGCGCGATCGCGGCCAATATTCCGGGAACGGTCTATCAACTCGAAATTGCTCAAGATCTTAGCCTTCGCGTCCTCTTCTTCAGCAGCGGTTCTCTCGAGCTGAGCGGCCTGGCGCCAGAGGTCGCAATGGCCAACCCCGAACGTCTCTTTGAATTTGTTCATCCAGAAGATTTGCCTCAAGTCACGCAAAACCTCATGGTTGCGATGGCCGATCTTCAACCTTGTACCCAGGAATATCGCATTATCACGACATCCGGTCAGGTGAAGTGGGTGCAGGACATTACTCAATTTTCCTCTCTTGACAATGGCAATATTCTGATGGACGGGTTGGTGTTGGATATTAGCGATCGCAAACAAGCAGAAGAGGCATTGCGAGAGAGCGAAGAACGTTTCCGAGCTATGTTCGAGCAAGCAGCAATTGGTATCACCATGTGTACCAAGGAGGGAGCGTTTATTGAAGCAAACCAGGCATTTTGCAACATTATTGGCTACACCGAAGCAGAGTTGCAGCCTTTAACATTTATCGAACTCACCCATCCCGACGATCGCCAAACCAATTGGGAGCAATTGCAATTGCTTGAAGAAGAGAAATGCTTGACGATTTCTCTCGAAAAGCGCTATCTCCACAAACAGGGCCATACCATCTGGGCAAATACCAACGTCTCTATTGTTCGAGATCGAGAAAGCAATTCCCAGTATTATCTGGCGGCGACTAAAAATATCGGCGATCGCAAACTGACAGAAGAGGCATTGCGAGAGAGCGAAGAACGCTTCCGAGCCGTTTTCGAGCAAGCAGAAATTGGCTTAGTGATGGTTCCGCTCGATCGCTCGTTTGTCAAAGTCAATCAGCAGTTCTGCGAGATGGTTGGCTATATCAAATCCGAATTAGACCACTTTCCTCTGCTGGAGTTAACCCATCCCGACGATCGCGCCAGTAGCCTCGAACAGATCCAAAAACTTCACAGGAGTGAGATTACCAGTTTCTCGCTCGAAAAGCGCTATCTTCACAAACAGGGGTATATGATTTGGGCCAGTACCAGCGCATCCATCTTGCGGGATAGTGCCGGCAATCCTCAGTATTTTTTGACGGCAATTCAAGACATCAGCGATCGCAAAGCCGCAGAAATTGCGTTGCAGGACAGCGAAGCACGCCTACGATCGCAGCAAAACGCGATCGTCGAGCTGTTAAAATACCACGATATCTATACCGGTCGCCTGAATGAGACGCTGTCTAAGATTGCTGAAGTGGCAGCGCAAACCCTTGAAGTCGAACGGATCGGCATTTGGTTTTATAACCCGTCTCGAACCCAAATTGACCAAGCTGACTTGTACGAACTCAGTCAAGATTGCCATTCCTGCGGCCAGACACTAGACATTAACAGCTATCCCAACTACTTCTGCGTTTTAGAAACCCAAGAAATGATTGCGGCCGATCGCGCGCAACACGACCCTCGTACCAGAGAGTTTCTCGACACGTTACTCATTCCCACAGGCATTACCTCAATGATGGACATTCCCATTCGTTCTGGGGGAAAAACAGTTGGGGTTATCTGTTGCGAACACGTCGGAACCGCTCGACATTGGACGGTGGAAGAGCAAAATTTTGCCAGCTATTTGGCCAACTTAGTTTCTCTCGGTCTTGAGTCGCGCGATCGCCAACAAATCGAAGCGGCACTCAAAAAAAGCGAAGCTCGCTATCGCAGCGTGGTCGAGACGCAAACCGAACTGATCTGTCGCTATCGCGTCGATAGCACCATTACCTTTGTCAACAATGCATTTTGTCGTTATGTCAATCTGACAGCGGAGGAGATTCTCGGCCTCAAACTGATCCAGTTCATCATCCCGCCGGATCGGGAACGCCCGATCGAACATCTCAATACTCTCACCCCAGACAATCCCACCGGAACGATAGAAAGTCGCAGCCAACTGCCGAATGGAGAAATTCGATGGCAGCAATGGACCAATCAAGCGCTGTATGACGATCGAGGCAACTTTATCGAGTTTCAGGGGATCGGCCGCGATATTAGCGATCGCAAGCGTGCAGAGGTGAAATTGGGAGCGACTCAGGAGCGCTTTCAGTACCTCCTGGCCTCCAACCCTTCAACGATCTACACTTGCCATCTTGACGATGACTATCCCGCCACCTTTATCAGCTCCAACGTTGAAGAACTGCTCGGTTACAGTTCTCGAGAGTTTTTAGCGAATTCGCGCTTTTGGGTCGAACATATTCATCCAGAAGACCGAGAGACATTGCTCGATAAAATATCTTCCCTACTTTTGCGAGATCGGTTTGCCTGCGAGTACCGTTTTTTACACCGAGAAGGAACCTATCGATGGCTGCGCGATGATGTCAAGCTAGTGCGCGATGGTGCGGGAAATCCGCTAGAAGCTGTGGGGTCGCTGATTGATGTGAGCGATCGCAAGCGAGCGGAAGCTGAAGTTCTCAAAGCACTCGACAAGGAACGGGAACTGGTCGAACTCAAATCGCGCTTTATTTCCATGACCTCTCACGAATTTCGCACGCCGCTCACCGCGATCAAATCGTCGGCCCAATTGCTCATTCGCTATGACTGGAGTCAAGAAGAGGAACTGCAACACCTCCAGCAAATTGAAACTTCTGTCGGACATATGACCGCGTTGCTAGAAGATATTCTCACCCTCAGTCGATCTGAAGCAGGCAAATTTGAATTTAAGCCAACCTCGATTGAATTAGCGGATTTTTGTCGCAATCTCGTGCGAGAACTCCAAATTGGTGCGGGAAAGAGCGAATATGCTATCGATTTTTGCGCGGATCGGGGCGACCTTGAGGCCGAAACAGAGCCAGAAAACTGCGAAATTCCAGCCAGGATGGACGAGAAACTTCTGCGCCAAATTTTGAGCAATTTACTCTCAAATGCGATCAAATACTCGCCAGCAGAAAAACGGATTGCGTTCTCGCTCTATTGCCAGCCCAAATGGATAACCTTTCAAGTCCAAGATTTTGGAATTGGCATTCCTGCTGCGGAACAGTCTCATTTATTTGAATCGTTCTACCGCGCCAAAAATGTCGGTACAATTCCAGGCACGGGTTTGGGACTCAGCATTGTCAAGCGATTGGTCGAGCTGCATGGTGGTGCCATTGACTTCCGCAGTCAACCTGGCGAAGGAACGATCTTTAGCGTCACGCTCCCTCGGTTTAGCGGCTAAAGAGCGATTGTGTGCCATTGCAACGGAAATCTCGCCCGTCGCAAAGACGCTAGGATTGCGAGAGATTTGTATAATAATCCTCAGATCGCCGGCTCAATCGGCGGAACAGATCGCTTTGGCTGTCGGTCTTAGTCATTAATCCCCCAAATTTCATTTTGCTGAGTGGCGATATCCCAGTCTCGCGATCGGGATTGGCCCAATCCTTATTTTTTATCCTTTATCAACAACTATGATTGCTGACAAAAGATTGATCTTGCTCTTCAGCGCGATCGCCCTTGGGTTGAGCGGGAATTTGATTCTCCCTCGCAACCCCAACGCCGCGATCGCTCAGGACTCTTCTCCAACCCCAGTTGAAGAACCCAGTCCCTCCCCTTCCCCAGAAACAGAAGCCAGTCCTGCTCCGACCCCAACCCCCGAACCCAGTCCCTCTCCTCAACCTTCCCCCTCTCCGGTGGAAGCTCCTCCTCCCGCTCCCCTCCTGCAAATCACTGGAACCCTAGAAGACGGAGATGCCGTTCTCAGCGAAGATGGCAGCCTCTATGATGTCCACAGCTTCCAAGGGAGCGGCGGTCAGACGATCGCGATTACGGTGGAAAGCGCTGATTTTGATACTTACTTGGTTCTCGCAGACTCGCAAGGCAATATTTTGGAGCAAAACGACGATATTAGCGAAGAAAACCAGAATTCTGCCCTTGAAATCAAGCTTCCTGGCAATGGAGAGTATCAGATCCTTGTCAATAGCTACAACCCGGAAGATCGCGGGAGTTATGAATTGATAGTCTTGCCAATCGATGACTCAAGTTCTTCAGAGTGAGTTAATTTCCGGCGCGATCGTGGGGCAAGTGGTGAGTTTTCCCACCGATACCGTCCCCGCTTTAGCCGCGAAACCAGAACAGTCGGCGGCTATTTTTGCCGTCAAACAGCGTCCTCCCACCAAACCCTTAATTTTAATGGGGTCTGCCTTCGCCGACCTTCTCCCCTATATCGCGGGAACGGCGGCGGAGATCGAACAATGGGAGGACGTTACCCGGAAATACTGGCCGGGGGCGCTAACCTTAGTATTACCAGCCTCCCCCTTAGTTCCGGTGGCGATGAATCCCCTCAATTCCAGCACAATTGGCGTGCGAGTCCCCGATCGCGAGATCGCCCGCTCAATTCTTTCTCAAACCGGCCCCCTCGCCACCACCAGTGCGAACCGTTCCGGCGAACCTCCACTGGAAACCCTCGCAGAAATCGAAGCTGCGTTTCCCAAAGTCTTAACCCTCGCCAGTCCCGACTTTGCCCCAACCCAAATTTGGGGTAGCGGCCAGCCGTCTACCGTGGCCCAATGGACAGGAAAAGATTGGGCAATCTTGCGCCAGGGCAGTATAAAGGGAATTAGTTAATTCGCGAAATTGCGAGCAATGAATGAAATCGAAGCGCTCAAGGCGGAATTGAACCAAACCCGACTGGCTTACTACATGGCGGCACAGATGAGTCAGTTTAAGGCCGGGTTTTTGGCAAGAACCTCCCACGAATTGCGATCGCCCCTCAACAGCCTCATCGGCCTCCATCAACTGATTATCACCGACCTCTGTGACAGCCCCGAAGAAGAGCGAGAATTTGTGAGTCAGGCTCATCAGTCCGCCCTCAAGTTGATGAAACTGATCGACGAAATTGTCGATGTGGCCAAGGTGGAATATGGCGCAAATCCCCTCGAACTTGAACCCGTCTCCCTCAACAAAATCTTCGACCAACTCGAAGATCTGACGCTGCTGCAAGCTGCCAACAGCAGCATTCCCCTCGTCATTACCCTTCCCGACCCCGATCTTGTTGCCCGTGCCGACTCCTCGCGACTGTTGCAAGCCCTCGTTAGCTTGGTCGATACGTCCATTGCCTGTATGTCAGAAGGCAGCATCAAAGTTTCGGCTCAACCCGATCCGGAAACCAACTCCCTTCAAATTGCCATTGACCTGCAAGCGGCTGCTGAAATCTGGAGCGAACCCATCGATTTGATGCAACAAGCCGTTCCCCCAACCCCCGAACAAGTTCGAGAGCAAATCAACAGCCAAGTGAAAACCCCTTCTCCGGGGATGAGACTGTGGCTGAGCCAAACACTGCTGGAGTTGATGGGAGGCAAGCTAGAAGTCGCCGTTACCGCTTCAGAGGAACCGGCTACGAGGCTACTGTGTTCAATTCCTGCGGCATAGGAGTAAGATTGGTTCCCACCAAAGTAGGGTTGGTGTTGTGCAAAACCATTGTGGTGGTTGAGTTGTACTCAAAGCCGATCCGCTCGTAAAATTTCTGCTGGTGAGTTGTCATTAAGTAAACCCGCTCGACCCGACTGAGGCGGGGATGGGCGAGGACTGTTTCTACTAGCTTGCGCCCCAAACCCTCTCCTTGATAGCTGGGATCGACGACAACATCCCAGATCGCGGCGCGATAAATTCCGTCCGAGGTGGCACGGGCAAAACCGATGAGTTGTTCGCCATCCCAAACTCCGATCGCCGGATCGCTGTTAGCGATCGCAATTTCTAAATCCTCAACCGTTCGATCCTTAGCCCAAAATGCTGCGAGCTGAAATAGGGATAGGAGCTGATAGAGATCGACTTTGCTTTTGTCGGCACAGAATTGGATGTGGCTGCAATCCATTGGTGTAATTGTTGATTGGGGTTAACAGGTGTCGAGCAACAGCGAAAAATGACGGCTAAATTCGGAAAAGCGCGATTTTATGACCGCTTTTCTCTGAATTGAGTCAGTTGCCCTCAGAATTTTTGCACTCAAGATTAAATTGTAACGAGATTGACAAAAGATGAGAAGTAAGCTGACTTTTTTGTCAAGGAATGCCAACAAAAAAACACATAGGCGCTCAGAAACCTACCGGGAACGATCGCCGTCTTCAGATCTATCAAGAGCAAGAGACAATACAAGGAGAAACGATTCTGTCAATCCATGCAACGACGGAGAGAATCCAATGAACTTAGAATCCGAATTCCAGAGCGCGATCGCTCGTCAAGCACTCCTGAGCGGCGGCCGGCAAGGCTATCAACAGCTCGTCCAATTTTCTCAAATTGCCTTAGTTGCCGGACAACTAACCATAGATTGTCTCACCGAAAATGATGCCGATGCGCTGTTACAGAACTTTGGCGAGGATTTGCACCGCATTGTCGAGCGAGAACTGCCATCCGTTGAGAAAATTGCAATTCGGGCTGATGGTCAGTTGATTTATCCTCCCCATCCTCCCGGTTGCGTTTTTTGGGCGTAAAAAATTAACGAGCGCAGGTAAGCACTCGCTAATCTTTGGGTAGATGTTGTTCTTGGCTCAGGTACAGCAATCAGGGGTATTGGGTGTAACGCCTAGCTAGTCCTTAGTGAAAGACTTTGCTCAAAGCGTGCCAAGTTCGGTAATCAACAACTCCGGTATTGGGCAAACCACTATCCATTTGGAAACTGCGAACGGCAACCTCAGTCAGAGGGCCAAACTCACCGTCAATCTCGTAGGGGTAGTAGCCGTTTTCTTGGAGAACGCCTTGCAAAGTGCGAACCGCTTGACCGGAACTACCGCGACGAAGCACGGGCATATCAACGGGAGCGCCAGTATAAAGGGCTTTCCACGTTTTCGGGCCGACAATACCATCTTCGACGAGGAAAACGCGGTGCTGGTAGCCTTTAACTGCATATTCAACTTCGCTGTCAAAGTTACCATCCAAAGAACCAAAGAAATATTCCCAGTGAGCGAGCAGTTTTTGTAGCTCGATCGCGTCTTCCCTTTCCGATCCAAGCTTGAGAGTGGGCTTGTTGATGGTTGCGGTTACGGTTTGAGTCATGAGACTTTCTCCTTGATTTGTTCTTTCTTGGAACTGTCTTTGTGTTTCCACTGTTCTAAGTTACGGTTGGGAGAGAGGCGATCGCGGCCCCCAAAATGGGTGCTTTCACACAGAGGCGATCGCGCATAAAATTGGCCGTTTTTCGCCAAAATCTAAAAAAATAACGAGCGCAATGTAACACTCGTTAATCCTTTAGACGACTTTATTTTCCGCTCAAACAATTTGGACTGCTTGCGCTCGACTTTAGTGATAGAGCTTGCTCAAAGCGTGCCAGGTGCGAGGGCCAACAATGCCGTCGTTGGGCAAACCACTATTCATTTGGAAAGTGCGAACGGCAACTTCGGTCAGCGGGCCAAAATCGCCGTCAATGGCATAGTTGTAGTAACCATTGACCTGGAGAACGCCTTGTAGGGTGCGGACGGCTTGACCGGAACTACCGCGACGAAGCACGGGCATATCAACGGGAGCGCCAGTATAAAGGGCTTTCCAGGTTTTCCGGCCAACAATCCCATCTTCGACCAGGAAAACGCGGTGCTGGAAGCCTTTAACCGCATATTCAACTTCGCTGTCAAAGTTTCCGTCAAAAGCACCGAAGTAGTATCCCCAGTGAGCCAGCAGTTTTTGGAGTTCTACCACGTCAGCGCCCGTCGAGCCAAGTCTGAGGAGGGGCTTATTGATAGTTGTGGTTGCGATTTGAGTCATGAGACTTTCTCCTTGATTTGTTCTTGCTTGGAACTGTCTTTGTGTTTCCACTGTTCTAAGTTACTGGTGAGAGAAAGGCGATCGCGGCCCCCAAAATGGGTGATTCTCACAGGACTTACGCAGCGCACCTCGCTCATCATGGATTTCAGCTTTCGGGATAATCTCTATCTTTGTGTTGCTTCTGAATTTCGGAGAGTTACAGAAGAGGGATAATTTGAAGAAACATCGTAATAATTGCTAGAGGAACGCTTTGCTGGTGCTTCGCGTCTCCCAACTCATCAACTAAAAGTTAACTTTCAGTCGTAGATCCGGTTTTTCCAAGATATGAAGTGAAGGAAAAACTAAGGTTTGAGAACGCCATTTTTAACCGGAAATGGTATTCTCTCACTGTGTAGTGTGAGGAAATTTGCGTTATGGTTATCTCTCCGATTCGGCCTCAGCAGCGGAGCAGTCAGGAGGTTTTATCTGGGAAGCGAGAAGCAGCTTCCCCAGCAATTTCTGGGTTTTCTGGCCTCAGCAGTTTGCCAGAAAGTCCTTTGTTTGGAACCGATGGCATTCGCGGGAAAGCCGGAGAACTCCTTAATGCTTCTCTGGCATTGCAGGCTGGATTTTGGGCCGGTCAAGTCTTTCAGGCGGCTGCAGCGAGAACGGGCCCGGTCGTTTTAGGGCAGGATTCGCGGAACTCTAGCGATATGCTGGCAACAGCGCTAACTGCGGGTTTGACCTCTGCGGGTGTCGAAGTTTGGAACATTGGGCTGTGTCCGACTCCTTGCGTGTCCTACTTAACCAATGCAACCGCTGCGGTGGGAGGGATTGTTATTTCTGCGAGTCACAACCCGCCGGAGGATAACGGGATTAAGTTTTTTGGGGAGGAGGGGACGAAACTCTCGAACCAGTGGACGAATAAGATTGAAGCAGGATTGCGAGGCAGACAAGACGCACTTGTTGCAGCGTCGCAGTGGGGCAAGCATTTCCATCGTCCCACTCTGGCTCAAGATTATCTGGATTCGCTGTTGCGATCGCTTCCGTCTGACATGAATTTCCAAGGACGGAAAGTCGTTCTCGATTTGGCTTGGGGGGCCGCCGCACAACTGGCCCCCTTCGCGTTCCAAGAGCTGGGTGCGGAGGTCATTTGCTTACACGGCCGGCCCGATGGCGATCGCATCAATGTCAACTGCGGTTCGACCCATCTCCAATCCCTCAAAGCTGCTGTGCGGGAACATCAAGCCGATTTTGGCTTTGCGTTCGATGGAGATGCCGATCGCGTTCTGGGGGTGGACGATCGCGGCGGCGTTGTCGATGGCGACTATATCCTCTATTTCTGGGGCAAAACCTTAAAAGAGCGGGGACAATTGCCCGGTAACTTAGTCGTGGCGACAGTTATGGCAAATTTAGGCTTTGAGCGCGCCTGGGAGAAACTGGGCGGTCAGTTTCTGCGCGCGCCAGTAGGCGATCGCTTTGTGCAAGCTGAAATGTTTAGAACGGGGGCAATGTTAGGCGGCGAACAGTCGGGTCATATCCTCTGTCACCATCACAGCTTTTCTGGAGATGGCTTGCAAACCGCCCTGCACCTTGCGTCTCTGGTTCAGCAGTCTGGCGGATCTTTAGCCGACCTGATGGACGACAGTTTCCAGACCTATCCCCAAAAATTAACCAACATCCGCGTTGAAAACCGCGATCTCCGCCTGAACTGGCAAGAGTGCGATCCCCTCAATCGCGCGATCGCGGCTGCAGAAACCGCAATGGGTTCTGCGGGACGCATCCTCGTCCGAGCCTCTGGAACCGAACCTGTCATTCGCGTGATGGTCGAAGCGGAAAGTTCTCAGCTAGTCGAAGATTGGAGCGAAAAGATTGCTGCGTCCGTACGCAAACATCTACTTAACAGCTAGGACAGGCCATCCAGCGCTCCCTTTGTCAGAACGACTCATTAAAATCGAGTACTTTGTCAATTTTTAATTGAGGTTGGGGGAAAGGTTTGGTTTGATGTCCTTTAACCTTTCCCTGTCGCGACCCGACTCGATTCTTTATCCTTCTGAACTCTATTCTGACTCGCCCATCAGGGTAAACGCCGCCCAATCTTGAGGTTGGGGATACTTCTCCTTCGTCGCTAGCATCGCCTGACGCAGAGATTGCGCCTTGTCTCCCGTTTCCTCCAAATTGCGATAAAACTCGGACATTAAGAAAGCCGTAGAATCGTCATCCACCGCCCAGAGAGACACGACGACGCTGGGAACCCCCGCCACAATCAGGGAACGAGACAACCCGATCACTCCATCTCCCGTAATCTCTCCTCGTCCCGTATCGCAAGCACTCAGTACTACCAATTCCGCACTAAGGTTGAGGTCGAGAATTTCGTTCGCGGTTAGCAACCCATCATTGCGTTTCCCGGTTCCATCCGGTGCGAGGGCGATGGCTCCGCCGACCTGACGGTACGCCCCCGGTATGCCTTGTCCCTTGAAATCGTCCAGCAAGCCGTGGGTTGCTAGGTGGATAATCCGGGCCTGGGGCATTTGTCGTACCACCGCTGCACGGGTCGCGCGATCGCCAATGAGAGGCTGTACGTTGAGGAATTGAGCGATATCTTTTGCTTCTCGCTCCGCACCGGGAAGAGGCTGCAATTGCGTCGGAGTTTCGCCAATTTCCACCGCCACAGACGGCATCGTTGGATTTCCCACCACCAAAACCTCCCCCACTCCCGACTCCCGACTCCCTATTCCCTTCCGTTGTTCGCGGGTGAGTTGCAAGACCTGAATCGCCGGGGCAGTAAGGATTGTATGTTTCTCAATGAGATACCGTTCGCTCTCGTCTTGCAAGGCGGGGAAGGGAACGAGGAAGAACGGCCCTTGGGGAAGGAAAATAACCTTCTCTTCGGGGTCTGTGGGGAGGAGATCCGCGATCGGTTCGATGAGGAGTTGGTGGAGTTGTCGCAGGCGGTTCTCTTGTTGGAGTCCGCGCGAAGAAGCTCTTACGGCCACTAGACCTCGACCCCTCACCCCCATAGCACTTCGGCTTCTGGCGACCAGGTTGCTCAGCGATTCGCCTTTCTCGGCCATTTCGGCGAGATCGACGGTGCGGAAGCTGACTTCTCCAGCGGGTTTGACGACCCAGATGTAGAGTTGGGATGGTTTGACCTGTTTTTTTCCGTCGATCTCGAATTCGCTGTCAACGATGGAGTATTCCACAAGAGTGGCGTTTTGTTCTTGGGCAATTTGTTTGATTTGCTCGAGGGTGGGGGGTTCGGGTGCGGTGTCGGACTGTTTGGGGGAGAGACGTTGGGAGAGGAGTTCGACGAAGGCCCTGGCCCGTCCGCGTTCGGCGATTTCGAGGGCGCGATCGCTTTTATTTTGGGCAATTAAGACTTGTTGAAGCAGGCGGTAGGTGTTCGCTTGCGTCTCAAAAATCGCAATTTTGTTAGCGTCGCTGTCGCCTAATTGGGCGCGAATAGATTCTTTGACCTCAAGACTGTTGAAGAGGTTTGCTTCCGCTTGTGGAAGTTGATTTAAGCGGTAATGAGCGAGGCCGAGATTGTTTAACGCTTTGCCTTCGCTGGCGCGATCGCCGATTTCTCGCGCCAGCGTCAGAGACTGTTGGTGAAACTCAAGCGCTTTCTCGTATTCTTTGAGGGCCGAGTAAGCTAGCCCTAGATTGTTTAAGGAACGGCCTTCGCCAGCGCGATCGCCGATTTCCTGTTGAATGGCTAAAGACAGTTGGTGAAACTTAACGGCTGTCTCGTACTCTCCAAGATCGGAGTAAGCTAGCCCTAAATTGCCCAAGGAATAGCTTTCGCCAGCGCGATCGCCGATTTCCTGTTGAATGACTAGAGCGTGGTGGTAGAACCCAACCGCTTTCTCGGACTCTCCAATATCCAGGTGGATATTCCCCAAACCCGTCCAGGATTGGCTTTCCCCAATTCGCTGGCCGATGGCTCGTTGAATAGCTAAAGCCTGTTGGTAAAATTCCGCCGCGTTCGGGTATTTACCGACGGCATTGTACGCCTTTCCTAAACTGGTCAAAGAATTGCTTTCTCCCACGCGATCGCCAATTTCTCGCGCCAATACGAGGGACTGTTGAAACAACTCAATCGCCTTAGCGTACTCTCCCAGCGAGAGGGAAACCCCTCCCAAGAGCATTAGGGAACGTTCTTCTCCCACGCGATCGCCGATTTCTTTTTGGATGGCCAAAGACTGTTGGAAAAACTCAATCGCTTCGTCATACTCCCCCAGCGAGAGGGATGCAGCACCTAAATTTGTCAAAGAACTCCCTTCTCCTTGGCGATCGCCTGTTTCTCTCGATAGAGCTAGAGCTTGCTGGAAAACCTCAATCGCTTGCTCGTACTTCCCCAAAAAGTGGCGTGCTAGTCCGATGTTGTTTAAGGCGGCTCTTTCTACCGCGCGATCGCCGATTTCTCGCGCCAACACGAGGGACTGTTGAAAAAACTCAATCGCTTTGGCGTAATCTCCAACCGAAGAATAAATATTGCCTAAATTGCCAATCGCTCGTCCTTCTCCCGTGCGATCGCCAATTTCCCTCGCGATCGCTAAAGACTGTTGAAAAAACTCAATCGCTTTGGCATACTCGCCGAGGGAAAAGTAAGCACCGCCTAAATTGTTTAAGGTTCTGCCTTCTCCTTCGCGATCGCCCAGGGTTTGATACAGTTGCAATGCTTGTTGCCAAGACTGTATGGCGCCTTGAAATTCACTCCTCTGAAACTGCTGAATTCCTTGTTCTTTGAGGCGATCGGCTTCTGCTTTTCGCTTGTCTGCTGCTTGCTCCTGTGCCTGCAGCAACGGCACTTCCCCAAAAAACGGGACGGGAACGCTCGCCCACAAAAGCGATACAACAAAGAGCGCAACAGCACTCCGAATGCGAGAAGAAGGTTGGGACATGGGGAAGTAACTCCAGATCGAGCTATTAATCTCAAGGGGTGACAACAAGCTGAAAAACAAGGCAGGGTTCTTGACAATAAGTACTATTGAACTATATCGATCCAAAAAGCCGGATGTGAATCTTCTTCTTGGTCGCGTCGCGAGACTAGGATTGGTCGGGAACAAAGGGAACAACGTTGTGAAAATGATCGTAATCAATGGCGCGATCTCCATTGGTTTGAGCCGTTACCACATCCACAAAGCGCTGGTTCCAGAGAATATTTTGGGCAAAGTACACTTGACGCGCGTGAATGGTTTGCGAAACCGTTTCATCGAACCCCATGAGGATGACCACCAGTTGAGCGCCAGCATTGGCGAGCATCTCTCCTGTTTTCCCATAAAGGGGGCTGGTTTCATCAATGGGGTGCATAATCGTCCAACTCAAGAAGAAAAGTGGGGTACTAGAGCGCGTCAGTTTGAGGTCGTAAAGCCGTCGAAGCGAGTGACCTTCGGGAGTAATTTCGGGGAGGAGAATGGTGACATTAACCTGCGCTTCCACAATCAGATTGCTGCGTTGGTTGGCGGCGCGCAGCATTAAGGTGGGAACGCCGTTGTAGGGGCAAATGACCGCCACCTTACTGAAGAGGACGCGAGCGGTGGGTTGGGAGAAACGAGCAAATAACAGACCCGTCGCGATCGCCATTGATAGCATCCCCACAAAGACCTCGATCGCAACCAGGAAGTTGGTATAGCTTGTGGTGGGATTCATTGCCCCATAGCCAATAGTGGCAAAGGTTTGCACGCTGAAGAAAAAAGCATCGAGAAAAGACCCAGGGCGAGCGTTCTCAATGCCATTGCCCCCTAACACATAAGCACAGGCAAACAGCGTGTTAATCAGTAAATAGGCACAGCCAAAAAGCCCCAGGAGGAGGGGAAACGGAATGGCAAAGAGCAAATGGTACAGATCGCCCCAATGAAAGATCGGGAGTCCTTTGCGGGTTACATTGGTCGAGTCAACTTTGACGGTCTGGATTCTCTGTTGCGCGTTGCGTCGGCGATCGCCCATCGTTACGAGTTGGGTTGAGATTGACAGTCTCCAGTTTAGCGGCGAGGGGAATTCCTGAATATTGGATTGTAGACCTCACTCAGCAGCAGGTCATAGTTTTGCAGCTTGAGGCGGGGGAATATTGGAAAGCGGTCTTTCGAGGCAATTCTCGACTGATTTCTTCGCTTTTCCCAGAACTTCATTTAACCGCGCGGCAGGTTTTTGATGTGCTTTAGGCACGAATAGAATTTCTACATGCTCCTTTTCTCTTCCATATAGAGATCTTGGTCAGACCACAATCTTTGATTGCGTTTTCTAACCTTTTCTAGGAAAGCAAGGTTTGGGCTGTATTTGTTATCTGGATAGCTTGCCAACCCAATAAATCGTTTTCCCTTATTGCTTAGACCATGACAACCCCATTCTGTGAGAAGGAGTTCGTGGCTCAAATCGAGTTGATTGAGATGATTGATAAGAGTATCAATATCGTATTGGTAAGTTGTAAAGTTAACTTCAAAATGTGTTTTTCTGGAATCAGCATATCGCCATTGAAGAATATCTTTTCCGTCTTCTATTGTTTTTTTCCATTGGTAGCCATCAAGACTAATAAATTCTGGTAACCAGTCTACTACTAGCGAGTTTTTTGCATCAATCCAATTAGTCGATTTAGATGTATACAGAAAAGGAGTATGGTCAATAACGATAAAGCCTTCTTTCTTTAAATGCTGTTTCGCTTTCTTTAAGGCCTCAAATCTTTCTATGTCAGTATTTAGATGCTTTAGTACGGATAATGCAAAAACAATTAAATCATATTTTTTATCGATCTCAAATGAACGCATGTTTGTATTAATAAACTCGATACTGAGGTTACCAGAGTTGTGTTTTTTATAATACTTTCTCCCTTGGGCTATCATTTCATCGCTTAAATCAATACCAGTAATAGTTGTCGCTTCTTTCATGAAGATTGGAAACAAGCGCCCCATTCCACAACCTAACTCCAAAACGGATTTTGGCTTCAAGATTTCAATTAAATCGTCATAGAGAGAGAAATCCATTTTAAATGAATTCATTATCTCATCATAAAAATATGTAGACTGATTATATTCAGATTTGCTGAAATTTATTGTGTTCATTGATTGAGCGCTTTAGATTTTGTATTTTATGTTACCTCTATTAAGACAAAAGGTCTATAGCGTGCCTATTGGGAAGGTGAAACTCCAGGCGATCGCAAAAGGGAGTTGGGAGCAATACAGGCATTATTTAGGGAGTACGAGAAATGAGTGTTGGGTTTCATTTTTCATTGAGGCCCGCTATATATATTCATAATACTGGTGTGGCAAGCCTTAAATGTTGCTTTAGAAAAACCTTGACATCCTCATTGAATGTGAATTAATTGGGAAATTCTAATACACTATTTTAGCTGTGCCACGCCACTAGCGAACTTTAGCTGAGTTCGGCACAAATTCTCTGCCACACAGCAGCGGGATCGCTAGCGGCCGCGATCGGCCGTCCAATGACCAGATAGTCGGCTCCCGCGTCGAGCGCTTGTTTGGGGGTCATAACCCGCCGCTGATCGCCCACCTCTGCCCAAGTGGGTCGCACGCCAGGGCAAACGAAGCAGAAATCGTCGCCGCAGATCTGCCGCAGTTGCTCTACTTCCTTCGGAGAGCAGACTGCACCGGGAAATCCCGATTCTTGGGCGAGAAGGGCCATGTGTAGGGCATATTCGGGCAGTTCGAGGGGAATTTTGAGGTCAAAGGCCAGTTCTCGCGAGTTGAGACTGGTTAGGAGCGTAATTGCCAGGAGTTTAGTATTGCTCCCGGCAACGGCCGCGACTGCCGCTTCCATCGCTTTGCGGCCGGCGGTGGCGTGGATGGTGAGAAAGTCAACCTCGTAACGCTTTGCCGCTCGTGCGGCCCCGGCAACAGTGTTGGGAATGTCGTGGAGTTTTAAATCGAGAAAAATTCGTTTCTCCCGTTCTTTGAGCGTTTGCAGGATCGCCGCTCCCGTACTGACAAATAGCTCTAAACCCACTTTCCAAAAACTGACTTCTGGCAAGCGATCGAGGAGCGAGATCGCGTCGTCTAGGGTCGAGACATCGAGGGGAACGATAATGTTGTCGCCAGCCATCCTTTCTACTGCCCCCATTCTCGTTCAAAGCCCTGCCAGTACCCCACTCGATAGCCGCTGCGGTACTCTTCCTCACCTTGGCGGTCGGCGATGGGAGCCGGACGATAGCCACAAACGGCCTCGCTGCGGCAGTTCCGCGCGTCTTGTTGACCGGTTTGGTAGCCTCGCTCGTAGCCGTCGTTAAAAAGCCCGATGCCGCGATCTCTTGCCTCTGCACCATTGTAGTAGCCGTCGTGGAAGCCGGCGAGAAACCCGGCCTTATAACCAACGGCTGCTTGGCGATCGCTATCTCGCTCGAATTTGTTCTCGAAGTTGCTCCCCACGCCGAGGACTTGCGGCGAGTAATCCGCGCGATCGCGGCGGAACAATTCGCCCTGTTCCCGACCGATGGAATATCCCAGTTGATAGCCCTCTTCAAAAGGATTGTTCAACTGAGCGATCTGCTGCGGCGAGTTGCGTTGAGGCGGTAGGGGAGTAGATAAGGCGCGAAGGGGTAAGGTTGCAGCAATAAGCGGAAATAGGGCAATGAGGGCCGCAGTAGATGGTTTTTTCATGGCGATCGCGGAAAAGATTACACAAACACACAACAGCGTTGATATTTCTATGATGCTCTCAAGCGGGGCCGCGCGACAACTGCGGAGCCGTATTATGGAACAAAAGAATTTACAGTTTTGAAGGGTTGGGCATGGGAAAAACCATTTGGGAACTCGATTTTTATTCGCGTCCGATTTTTGACGACAACAAAAAGAAAAAGTGGGAAGTGTTGATTTGCGAGAGTCCGCTGGATATCGCGCGATCGCCCGACTCCCTGTTTCGGTACTCGCAGTTTACCGACAACCAACACGTTAACTCCATTTGGTTGCGGGAGGCGATCGAGAGCGCGATCGCGCAAGCCTCGCAAACTCCCGATAAAATTCGCTTTTTCCGCCGTCAGATGAACAATATGATCCTCAAAGCTTGCGGAGATCTCGATATTTCCGCCAGTCCCAGTCGGCGCACCTACACCCTCAACCAATGGCTCGCCGAACGGATGGAAAGCGTCTATCCTCAAGAACCGGGATACGACCCTAAGGCTGCCAAGAGCGCGATCGTACAGTATCCAGCCACCACTGCCATTCGACTCCCCGATGCCCTCAGAGGTGATAAAGCTGACAAATGGGCCTTAGTGAGCTTAGAAGCCTCGGCGTTTGAAGAGATGAATGACTGGGATGTGGGTTTTAGCGAAGCCTTTCCCTTAGCGATGATGGGAATTACGCCTGAAATGCGGATTCCGGGATTGATTATCTTTTCCCCTCGTTCCACCCCCCTCGCCGCTTGGATGTCGGATTTGGAACTATCTTTTCTGCAATTTGACGGCGGGTCTCGCGCCAAAATTCGCCTCGAAACAGCCGCCAGCGACAGTTGGATTCTTGCCAATGTTACCGACCCGCAAACGCTCGCGGAAGCTCAGGGATTCGAGCGAGCGAAAAAAGAGGCTCAAGGTGTTCACTTTCTCGCCGTCCAGAACCGTCCTGACTCCGAATCCTTTGCTGGATTTTGGCTGCTCAAAGAGCCGCATTAACGTTCGATCGCTTCAGTCATCAGCGCCTGACGACGGGGGGGGATGGGGTGTAGGGTGTGGGGATTGGGGAGATGGGGAAACTTTTCAATAGACCTCCTGCACGAATAGAAAAATCGTGTGACAGTTGGGTGGGAAATGCTCCAAGCTCGATAAAGTCATATGAAATCCGGAAGTAGAATAGAGGGAAGAAAGAGAAAGGTGCAATCCGAATCATGGGCAAACGTCTGAGCATTGCCGAACATCTGAGCGTCGAAGAAATAGAGCAGCACTACCGCTCCTCCACAGACGGGGTAGAACGCTCCATGCTCTAGTGGATGGATTAGGAAATCCTTAATATGACTTAGATATCTATAAAGAGCGACATCTCGTGGAGTGTTTTTTCAATAAACTCAAATACTATCGTCGGGTCTTTTCCCGTTTCGAGAAACGAGCCCGGAATTATTTCGTTCATTTTTGTGCAGCTCTCATCTGGCTTCGATGAAATGTCAACAGAACCTAGTCATTTTCCACTCCACTGTCACACTTATCTTCATATTCGTGCAGGAGGTCTAATGTAACTCGGTCGTCCAAAGACTTGAATGGTGCGCTCGACTCCTAAGCTCAAAAGCGCATCGGGAATAATGGGAATTCTGGGATTTTCCCCAGTGGTGTGGAAGATTCCCATATTGACCCCGAAAAACCAATCGGCGTGATCGCTCCACAGCCAACCGAGGAGAACTCGAAGGAGCGTGGGGACAATAATTTGAAGCTCGTTATCCACTAGGCGATCGTCCGAGTCAGGGAGTTCTTCGATGGGGGGTAAGTTTTGCGGTGGGGTATAGCTTACCATGAGCGGATTGGGATAGCTGCTGTGCTGCAATTGTAGCGTTGTTACCTCATGCCAGTAACCCCATTGCCGGTAATCTCGCCTCGTCCCATGTCGCAAGCACTCAGGATCGCGAGTTTTTTTTTCGACAACTGGCTTAAGCTTGTGACATCAGCTGATTGACTTTTCTTTCTCTTCGCCATTTCATTACCCTACTTCACTCCTTTCCTTTTTCGTCCAATTCTCGCTCCCTGAATCCTTACAACAAAAGCTCGCAGATTCTCTGAATTGCGATCGAAGTTGTTCGACCGTTTTCTCAATCTTGAAATAGGTTTAACTGAAGCTCAGGTGCAGAATATGTAATATTATTCGAGCAATCTTCAATATATTCAAGAATACAACGAGCAACATGTTCTGCAAGTTTAACAGGAACGGCATTACCAATCATTTGCTCTAGATCGGATTTATTTCCTTTGAATTTAAATATTTTTGGGAATGTTTGAATATAGCTCCGCTCAAGTGTAGTCAAAGGACGAACATTCTCATTTACATCGCAGGCATCTCTGTCATGTTTCTGATACGTTTTTGGAATAGGACGATTAACACCTCGAACAGTTGGACTAGGTTCATAGATGCTAAAAATAGCTCTTCTTTGATAAGTCCTGGGATGGCGATAAAAATACTCAATTCCAAGATCGTTACCTAAATAATCGAAAACAGTCATTGGCTTCTTGGATTTATTTTTCATCAAATAATTATTTAATACATCGTCTTTTCCACGCAGTTGACCAATCAAAAAATATCTTTTTCTAGCTTGTGGAACTCCAAAGTGACTAGCATTCAAAACCGAAATTGTTAAACCATACTTGTTTTTTTTAAATATTTCTAATACTTTAGATAAAATTTTGCTTTTAGAAATCCTTTCAACATTCTCCATGACAAACCAGTGAGGTTTTGTCAAAGAAATAATGTTTGCAAAAGCTAAAGTCAAGTTTGCTCTACCAAGACTTTCATTCCTTTTTCCTGCACTTGAAAAATCTTGACATGGAGGACCACCAATAATTACTTCTGGAGCAAAATCAGCGATAAGCTTATGTGACTTGTTGTCTAAAAGATTTTCCTCAAAAACAGGATGTTGGAAATTCTCTCGATAGACTTCAATAGCAGAAGACCAAAAATCAAATGCAGCAACTATATCAAATCCAGCGTTTTGAAATCCAAGCGATAATCCTCCACAACCTGCAAATAAATCTACAGTTCTCATGATTTTAAACGAGTTCAATAGTTTAAATAATATTAGGAAAATAGATCGGGAGAGTTGTAAATTATAGCATCCAACCGTCTTTCCGGACTTAATAACTTTTGACCATTACCTAAAATGATTCTTTTGAACTCCTGTTTTGTGATTCTTGGCTGTCTTAATACTTTTGATTGCATGTAAGAATTTGTGACTTTACCATTCACAGCAAATGCCTTGTCGTTTTTCGTGTTGTATGAAAGAGAATCTATAATTATTTGACGATCGAAAGAACCCTGAATACTAAAATTATAAAGCATTTTAAACAACCATATAACTGTTCTAGCTGGTCTTGTAATACTTTGCATTTGCTTACTCATGCTAATTTCTCGTTTTACAATGTCCATAAATAATCTTGTAAACGCGAAATCACTCCAAACAAAAATATCTAAGCAATTTGTTGAAAGTTTTGACGATTTCCCTTCTGTTTTCCATATAGGTTGCATCAAAAATGGTTTTTGATACTTTATTACTGAAAGTAAAACCGAATCAATCTATCACACTAATCATATTTGGAATATAAGATATTACAAAATTGGGTTCTGTCCAATCTGAAATGTTTCCAAAATTTCCAGCCATGAAATTACTTAGACATGATGAGTTTAACTGCAACGTATCTGCAATACTACAAGCTAAATAGACTATAGTATCTGGTCTTACAACAATTTCACATCCATAAAACTCTTCTGTTAAATTGCAAGTTGCATTGTCTGGTAAAGCTGTTAATTTAATTTCGATTGCTTGTAAGCAAGAACCTGTATCTCTTGCCTGTATAACTAAATCAACTCCAGGTAGCTTACCAATGACATATCTTTGATAAGGTGTGAATTGCGATTCAAATGCGTAAAAAATACTTTCCGAATTTGGATCTAGACCATAGAAATTAGTCGTACTAATATTTGAATGCTCAATTTGTAAATTAGAATCTAGTCGAAGGTATATATTTTCTAATTTCTGACTGTGTAAATAAGAACAAAGAGAGGCTGGAAATGAAGAATTAAAACAATTTTTACCCCAAGCCTCTTTTTTGGAAAAATCCCGATTTGAATATTTGAGTCCAAATAGTCTGGGATTCTGATTACCCGTATTCTCTGAAGACAAAATTCATGCTCGCTCAAAACACCGACTATTAACTATTCTACTGCGCGATCGCTCGGTAAATCCTCAATAACCTAGAGAGTATCTGTGAAGAAAAAATAAAGAACGAGGAGGGGCGAGAAAAAATCAGGAAGAACCGGCAGGAAAAGATCTCGAAAAACTCCCATGATACGTCAGCGATGTCAGCGATGCTGAGGGGGAAGTCATTGAACGTTTGCTGCCAAGTCAGTCACAGGTCAGGGTTGCAAGATCTCGGCCTTGAGTGGTTGCACCCGAACGCGAATCGCACTAAGCTATTATCCTATGATGGGGGGAGGGGGGATAGCTCTCTAAGCGCGATCGCCCAATCGCCCAGAATGGCAAAGCTTGTCAGAGTGGTTCGCCCCAACTCGCGTTCGGACACTGCTCCCAAAATAAGTAAATCGTAGATACTATGTTCAAAAAACTCATTTCCACAGTCGCAAATCGGTTACCCGCACAAGAAATTCACGCTCACTGCGACGGGCCTTGCGGTGTCTATGACCCTGCTTCTGCCCGCATCACAGCCGAAGCGGTTCTCTCCATGACCAAAAAAATCCTCGATCTGCAAGTGCCAGCTAGCAACGACCCACAAGCCATGGTCGCCTACAACAATACGCTATCCCGGTACATCGCGATCAAAGAAGAACAGGCCCAGAAGACGAAGGACGATTTGCTCATCCTCTGGACGGACTACTTCAAACCCGTTCACCTCGAAAAGTATCCCGACCTGCACGATACCTTCTGGAAAGCAGCTAAACTTTGCTCGGCTTGTAAGGTTGAGGTGAGTCTCCAACATGCCAATGAGTTAATGGCTGCGGTTGAGAAGATTCACAATATGTTCTGGGCTTCTAAGGAGCGGAATGTGACTTGGTACAAGGCTAGCTAGTACCGCTTTCGCGATCGCGAATGATTTTATATTGACAGCCGAGTTTCCGAATCTTGTTTCTGAGAGAGGGAACTCGGTTTTGATTGGGAAAGTGCGATGGCCAACCGCCAACTTCCAGCAATGAATATTGGGGAATTTCTCCTGTTGTTACTCGGACGGCGACAACTCTGTCGCGTGACCGGAGAGTCAATGTTACCGTTACTTCAACCCGGAGAAAAGGTTTTGCTCGATCCCCAAGCATACCGTCAAACCCCGCCTAAAATCGGCGATCTTGTCGTTGCTCGACACCCGCTTCGGCCAGACTTGCAGTTAGTCAAGCGAGTTGCTCTGGTTCGCGATGATGGCAGTTACCTGCTGCTGGGGGACAATCGAGGGGCAAGCACTGACAGTCGGGCCTTTGGCAGCCTTCACCGCCAGCAAATTTTGGGACGAGTGACCAGTCGGTTGAACATTGAGCATTGAGCATTGAACATTCAGCTCTATTGCCTCAATTCTGAACTCTGAATTCTGAATTCTGAATTCTCTACCCTCCGCTGTTAACCCAATGACTCGAACCGTCCTCCCAGTGTTCTTTTTTCCAAATCGGGACGTTGTGCTTGAGGGTGTCTATTGCGTATTGACAGGCCGCAAAGGCTGCGGCACGGTGCGGACAACTGACGGCGACTAAAACGCTAATATCGCCAATTTGCAGGGAACCCGTGCGGTGGTGAATGATAATGCGATTGGTGCTTTCCCAGCGTTGGCAAATGTCAGCGGCGATTTTTTGAAATGCGGCCAAAGCCATAGGTTCGTAAGCTTGGTATTCGAGGAAGCGAACGGCTTTACCGTCGGTGCGATCGCGCACCGTTCCGCTCATCACGACGATGGCCCCGCTTGCTGGGTCGTTGGCGAGGCCATACACTTCCTCTAGGGATAAGGGTTCGGCAGTGATGCGAAAGCGATCGCGGTTCATGAAAGGGTCAGCTTTGAGAATTTGAACACAAATCATTGTAGGGAGTTTCGATGGCGAATCAAACAATCGGACTGGACGGCCAACTTTATGAATACTTGCACGCTGTGTCTTTGCGAGAACCGGAGATTTTGGCTCAACTGCGTCAAGAAACCGTCCAACATCCGATGAGTCAGATGCAAATTGCCCCCGAACAGGGTCAATTTATGGCGTTGTTGGTGCAGTTAATGGGGGCGAAAAAAACGCTGGAAATTGGCGTATTCACAGGCTATAGCGCCTTAGCCGTAGCCTTAGCACTTCCGCCAGAGGGACGGATGGTTGCTTGCGATACGAGCGAAGAATACACCGCGATCGCGCGTCGGTATTGGCAGCAAGCGGGGGTCGCGGACAAAATTCAACTCTATGTGGCCCCGGCCCTCGAAACGCTCGATCGCTTGCTCGCAGAAGGCGAGGCGGAAACCTTTGATTTTGCTTTCATCGATGCGGACAAAAGCAACTACGAGAACTATTACGATCGCGCGATCGCTCTCGTGCGTCCGGGGGGCCTCATTGCCATCGATAATGTTCTGTGGTCGGGCCGCGTCGCCGATCCGCAAGTGCAAGACAACCGCACTCAAACCATTCGCAACTTTAACCAAAAACTTCATCAAGACCGGCGAGTGACCCTCAGTCTCGTCCCGATCGCGGACGGACTCACCCTGGCGATGAAGCGGGGTCGGAGTTCAGAGTTATGAATTCAGGGTTCAGAGTTCGGGGTTTAGTCATCAGTAATCAGGTGTAACTTACAATGTCTGCCAAACCATCCAAACGCCACTGGCCTCTGAGTATCGCGATCGCGGCCGGAGCTATTCTCTCGGTCGGAGGACTGGGAGTGTTCTTGTATCTAGTAGAGGAGGGCGGAAATATGCCAATGATTAAGCCGTCAAAGCTTTCCCTTTGTACGTCCATTGAAATGGCTTAGCCATTGTGCGGTTGAAATAATCGATAAACTCCAGAATACGGGTCTTTAACTCATCTTGACTGGTAAAACTGGCTCGCCGGAGTAACTTTCGTACCCAAATACTATTCTGTTCGGTTGTTAATTCATTATCTCAAGTTTTGGGATGTACCTGTTCCTGTCAGATTCATCCCTTGATTCAGCAACGCCGATCATCTTTATCGCCAGTGCGGGAATTGGAACCGCTTCTGCGTCCGCTTCTTCGATTGCCAATTTCGCCGAAGAAATCGTTCGCCACCACGTTTCAATTCCCCCAAAAACACCCCTTCCCTACCCCTATTTGTGGGGAAGTTATGGATTTGCTTTAGTTCTCAGCCTTGCTGTCGGCCGGCTGGTGAGTTGTGTCGTAGAACGGTGCGTTCCGCGCAAGGAGCGATCGCGATAAGTGCCGATTGGGATAAACCGATAAGAAATCACCGAATTTTCTGCGATCGCCAAATAATTTCCTCGCCCTTGAACTTGCGCTATCCTTTGGGGTGTAAATTTTGGTCGTCCTCAATGCCTCTACCCCCTCACTCCTTGCGGATCTCTACCAAAACCCTCCCTCAAGCAGAGCGTCGAAGTTGTCTCAAAACCCTTGGAATCGCGGGATTCGCAGCCCTCCTTTCCTGTTCCAGCGCTCAAGCGCAACTCGTTCCAGATCGCAGTCTGGGGCCCGAGAGTTCCGCTGTCGCACCCATCGATGCGCTGCGAGAGCGCATTGTCGGCGGTGCGGCCCGCGGTTCAAACCTTTTCCACAGCTTCCAAGACTTCAATGTTGGTGACGGTCGGGGCGTTTATTTCGCTAACCCCGCCGGAATTACCAACATTCTCACCCGCGTTACCGGCGGCAATGGTTCCAATATTCTGGGGACTTTGGGCGTTCTCGGCGATGCTAACTTGTACCTGATTAACCCCAACGGTATTTACTTTGGCCCCAACTCCCGCTTAGATGTGAGCGGTTCTTTTTTGGCAACGACGGCTGAGGCGGTATGGTTGGGCAACAGCGGCTATTTTAGTGCCGCAGATCCTCAAGGAAGCCAACTCCTCTCGATTCAGCCAGGAGCCTTTTTCAGCACTGCTTTGAGCAACCACCAAGCCGAGATTCGCAACCAAGGCAATTTAGCGGTCGGTGCGGGGGAAACGCTGCGGCTGCAAGGAGGAATGGTAGCGAGTGAGGGTTCCTTGAGCGCACCAGGGGGACGGGTGGAATTGTTGGGCGATCGCGTCAATTTATTGGGCAATGCAACTATTGATGTTTCTGCGCCTACAGGTGGCGGTACGGTGCTGGTTGGCGGCGACTACCAAGGACAAGGCCCCGTTCCCACTGCAACTCAGACTTTTCTGGGGCCCAATGTGGAGATTCGGGCCGACGCAAACGCCGCAGGAAATGGTGGTACGGTTATCGTTTGGGCAGACGACACCACCGAGTTCTACGGCAAGATTAGCGCGCGAGGCGGCGCAAATTCCGGTGATGGTGGATTTGTGGAAGTGTCGGGGTCGCAGGTCTTGAACTTTCAAGGCGAGGCGAATACCTCGGCCCCCAACGGCCAGGCGGGAACGCTTCTTCTCGATCCCACTGATTTAACCATCACCAGCGGTGCGGCTGGCCCCAATACCATCAACGTGGCGACGATTAACGGTGCGGGAACGAATGTTAATCTGCAAGCCGATCGCGATATTATCTTTGATGCTCCCGTGAATATGACCGTCGCTGGCATAGGATTAACGGCCAATGCGGGGAATGACATCACTGTCAACCAGTCCATCTCGACTCAAGGCGGTGCGGTTGAGTTCAAGGCCGGACGCGATATCGTCATGGGTAACAGCGTCGCCATTACAACTTTTCCCACGGGTGGCGGTCGAGGTGGGAACGTTACCTTCGATGCAGGAGGGAAAATTACTCTCAATTCGGGCAGTCAAATGACGACAGGACTGCCGAGTTTAGATTCTTCCCTTCCCGGTCAAGCTGGCAACATCAAGCTGAGTGGCGGTAGCGAGGTCAGCATTACCAATAGTCTAATTACGGCGAGGAGTAATAGTAATGTCCGCGATCTCAACGATTTCACCATTGTGGAGGTGGTGGCGAGGGAAGGATCGGTTCTTTTCAACGATGTTACCCTCAGCACGACCAACCGGGGTTCGGGGTTTGCAGGCGATATTAGCATTGGCGCGCGCGATCGCGTCTTCCTAACCAATCGAACGGGGATTTTTAGCAACGGTCTGGTGGGGAGAATTTTAATTGGCGCATTTTCCGATTTTCCCAATACTCCCTCTCCCCAAGCTGTGGAAATTTCCAGAAGTTTTTTAGAAACCTCTAATGGACTCACCACAACAGACCCCAACGACCCGATTAGAGCTGGGAATATTGGGATTTTGGCCCTCGGTCCCGTCTCAATTCGCGGGGGTTCGACGCTGAAAACCTCAACGGTGCGCTTTGGCAATGGGGGGAATGTTGCGATTGTTGCTGACGGTGCAGTTACGTTGAGCAACAGAAGTCAAATTCGGGCCGTGGTTGAAGATGGGGCCCTAGGCGTTGCTGGCGATGTGGGAATTGTAGCGCGATCGCTCTCTCTGGTCGGCAGATCTCAAATCGGATCGGGGGTTCTGCGTCCCAGCGATGGAAGCGCGATCGGCGGCGTTGGGGTTGGCGGAGATATCAACATTCGCACCTCAGACTTCGTTCTCCTTTCTGGAGGAAGCGGCCTGCTTGCCAATACCGAACTGGGTTCTGTGGGCAATGCGGGGAGTATTTCTTTGATAACCGATCGCCTCTACCTGTCGAATTTTGGAATTATTTCGGTCAGCGGTCTCGGATTCGTCGGCGATCCGGGAAATCTCGGCATTGCTGCTAATTTCGTCCTACTCAATCGCGGTTCTCAACTCTCTGCGGTAAGCTTATCGGGACGCAACGCCAACATCAGCCTCAACTTAGGAACGGGATTAATTGCTCGCTTCGGCAGCGACATTACCACAGAAGCTTTTAATGATGGCGATGGCGGCAACATTTTCATTCGCGCCAATAGTGGCGTGCTGGCCAGTTTGTTTGAAAATAGCGACATTGTTGCCAATGCTTTCTTCGGTCGCGGCGGGAATATTCGCCTCAGTTCGCCTCTCACTCGCCGATTTCAACAGTTGCTTCCCAACCGCACCCCCGACAGCGATATCAACGCCAGTTCTGAGTTTGGGATCGACGGGAACATCTACCGCGACTTCCCCGAAATTCCCATTGAAAGCATCCAAGTCCCCATTGATAGCTTGAATGTGGAGAGTTTGAATCAAAATATCTGTGCGGTGGAGGACGAGAAAATCGCTGGGGGCAGTTCTTTTGCGGTAACCGGACGCGGCGGGTTGCCAGCGAACCCCAGAGAACCGCTGACTCCCCTCACGGGGATTGTGGAGTGGGCAACCTTTGAGGGAGAAGGCGATCCTGTAACGATTGTGCCGCGATCGCGTCCCACCTCCCAAGATCGCAATCGACCGCGAGAAATTCAGCAAGCACAAGGCTGGAAAATAGCTCCTGACGGAACGGTTATCCTTGTCGCCGACGCATCTACGGCGGAAACCGTTGCACCTGGGTTTGCACGCTCTAGTTGTTATTTCCTCGATTGACAGTGACTTGCAAACCTCACACAGCCAAAGAACGGGTATTGTTCCAAAACAACTTCAAGGTGTAAGAAACTGATGCTTTAACCATTTCCTCTTCCCACACCCTTGCGGCTGGCCAATTCCGAGATTGTCTGCGCTCGCATTTTGGAAACCCCTTAGAATTGCGTCGATTTTGAGAGCTTGAGAGAGTCAATTGCAGGAGTTCCCCATCGCGGTTCCTGCACCGATCGCTCTTTTTCTAGAGTTTAAATATCGACAGATGTTCCGGGGATGCAAAATGGGTCTAAATGGGAGAGCGATCGCCAAACTTGCAATCATTTTGGTGACTTTAAACTACCTGAGTTATTGCATCGCGCAAATCTACCAAAATCCAGTGGAATCGACAAAACAGCAGCGAGTCTTGACAGTCGAAAAGGCCGTCCGGACAACGGTGGTCTTGAAGTTACAAAAACTGCGTTGAATTCAATGGTAGAAGCTGCAATTATTCGCGTTGCAGCTTTTCAATGCCAATAATCGCTGCGTCGCCGATAATATCTTGCTTGAGGTGAAAGGTAAAGCGGCGTTTCCCGGCTTTGTTGCTCCAAATTTTCTGTAACTCACGGTGAGGAAAGGTTCCGCGATTGAGCTGTACTAGCATGGGTTTCCAAGTGACGCTTAACTGACTCGCATCGCCAACAAACAGTTTTTTGTCGCCAATATGCGCGATCGCGTAGATTTTGGAACCCATCTTTAGTCTCAGAAACGAGCGACTCAATTACCAGTTACCGATCGCGTTGGCGATATTCCGGAAATTACGCTTCGGGTTGCGCCCTTAAAACAATTGTAGGGACAGAGCATTGCCCTTATCCCTACTTAACCTTGATGAGATTGTCTACGCTCGGCGAGCGATCGCAATTTTTACCACAACCCTGGAATCGGGCCCGGTACTGGCGATACGCTTGGAGCGGGGGTAGGAGTATAGGTGGGTTGGGTTCGCGGGGGGATCGCAGCACTCGAAGGTCTCGACGAGCCGAGATCTGAGAAGACAGAAGCAACGCGGCCCTTCAGAGCCATATAGCTTCTGTCAGGGGTGTACTCGCGGCCGAAGTTGAGCGGATTTTCGCACAGCGGGTTGGGATTGTTGGCACAGTAACCGCTTCCGGGTAAGCGCATTTCGTCAGTGACTCCGTAGCGAGCGGGGAAAGAACCCACAGTATCTTCCCCAACGTCATAGCCGCAGGCGGGATTGGAACTATTGACGCAGAGGACAGAATCGGAATTGATGATTCTGTAGACTGGCTCGAACGTTTTGGTATTAGGAGGCGTGTAGTCGTTGAGGATTTCTGCTTCGTCAGCAGCCAGTGCGGGAGTGGCGAGAGCGAGACCAACGCTAGCGGCTCCAGCCAAGCACAGGATTTTTCCGAGAGAACGGTTTTCTGACTGTACGTACATAGTGTTTTTGGGGATTTTGTGATAGGGGAAAATTTCTGCTTTATCTTGTCACAACTCAACAGAATTGGTCAAGAGAGAGGGGGCGCGATCGCCCGCCACGCCTATTTTGCGCGGTTTAAGCCGTCGGTTGTCGTGGCGGCTGGGAAAAAAGACCAAACACTGAAGTGTAGCCGTGCAAGAAGGTGCTACCACCGACGGGGCCAATCTCGCCGTTGCAGAAAAAACCGCCGAGGGGAACGTCGTTAAAGTAGCGGTTAAACAATTGGGATTCAAAATTGGGCTTGTTGTAGAGTCCTTCTCCTCGTCCCAAACAGGAGAAAACCAGCGCGCCCTTCACCGAACTGCTGCGTTCTTGAGAGCGCTGCAACCACCCCTCCAAATCTTCGGCGGAGGTCTTGGCATCTCGCAGGTGGAATTGAATGCGCTGTCCCGGACGCACGCGATCGCCGAGCGCGATCGCTCCAACGCGCGGATCGACCCCCACCAAATTGCGAATGAGAAAATCTCCCTGGCTCAAAGTTGCCTTAAACTCATCGCGAGCAAGGCCGATAAAGAGAGAGTGTTGGGCTAATTGACGATCTTCGTAGCTGAGGCCCTTGAGAAGCGCCTGAAGAACTTGCAGGGGGGGCTGACAGTCATCATCGAGAGCGATCGTATCAGCATTATCTTCGGCAAGGCCAAGGATGATATTGCGCTCTCCCTTGGCAACTCGATAGGTGGGGCCGATGGGGCGACATCCTTGAGCAACAATCGCTTCCATCGCTAAATTGCCGCTGAGGGCAACGCCGATCGCGCCTTGGTCGTAGTGACGATAGTTGCCAAATAAGCTCATCCCTCGATTTGTCGCCCCCGCACTGGCGAGTCCGCCAACGGTTATCGAACCGGGATAAGCAAAATCCAACCCTTGCAGCAAGTCGTTAATGCTAGAGGTAAAGGGATCGGCGAGGAGAATAAATTGGGGCCGTTCTGCTGCTGGGACTCCAATCGCATCCGTCCAGCGATCGGGGGGACTATCTAAATCAGGCAGGTTCTCTTCTCGAAGATGGAAGACACGAGCTTTCACATCGGGTAAATGGGCCAGCGTTAGGCTCAAGGCTGGTTCCCGTTCCACTTCCTGCGCCGTTAAGTCAGAACTGCTGCCGATCGCGCCGCCCCCGCCACAGCCAATCAACGCGGGTACGGTTAGCTGCTCCTGCAACAGTGGCATCAGGCGAGGATAGTCGCTGGCAAAGGAAGAAGAGATAAACACCACCCCCAAATCAGGAGTCGCCTGTAACGACTGCCGAGCCGATTCAACCACTTCCCTCACGGCGGATTCCAGCGAGGGGCGAGTTGAAAATGCATTGACCCATTTCATTTGCTTCGGCATCGGTGGCTCCATGGTTTGAAGCGTTACAATTAGCAGCGACTTATTTATCTATTAGAAATTCTGGAGGGAAAAGGAACTGTTTCCGTTCTTTCCCCTTCATCTCCTTATTACAATTGGGGCGCGGCGCGCAACCCTACAGTCCTCGCTAGGCCGCCTACAGGGAAATTTTCACGGGCGTGCGATTGGCTCTCACCTCGAAATCTGCGGACTTCAGGAGCGATTTGCCCGTCATTTCCGGCGGTTTGGGTAGCTTGAGAATGTCCAGAATCGTGGGGGCAATATCGGCCAAACGGCCGTCATCGCGCAAGGTAGCATCCGTGCCATAGCCGGGAATTTTCAGCCCTTCCCCTTCCACCAAAATTAAGGGGACGGGGTTGGTGGTGTGGGCCGTCCAAGGATTTCCCACCTCATCCCGCATATATTCTGCATTGCCGTGGTCTGCGGTAATCAGTGCCGTTCCCCCGGCCTGACCGATGCTTTGGAGCAGCGTGCCAATGCAGCGATCGACGACTTCAATCGCTTGAGTTGCCGCTTCGATGTTCCCGGTATGCCCCACCATATCGGGGTTGGCGTAGTTAATGACGATGAGGGAATAAATCCGCTTGGCGATCGCGTCGCAGGCAATGTGGGTTACCGCTTCGGCCGACATCGCTGGGGACTTATCGTAGGTTGCCACCAAGGGACTGGGAATTAGCTCTCGATCTTCCCCCTCAAAGGGTTCCTCGATCCCGCCGTTGAAGAAGTAGGTGACGTGGGGGTATTTTTCAGTTTCTGCGGTGCGAAACTGGCGCAGTCCTTGCTGAGCAATCACTTCTCCCAAAATGTTCGTCAAATTTTGCGGTTCAAAGGCGACGGCGACGGGTAAGGTGGGGTCGTATTGGGTAAAGGTGACAAAGCTGAGAGGTTTGAGCGATTCTTTGGGAAATCCTTCAAAATCCGGCTTCACAAAGGCTGCGGTCAATTGTCGGGCGCGATCGGGCCGAAAGTTGAAGAAGATAACCCCATCGTCTGGTTCGACAGCCCCGCCAGCGATGCGAGTTGGAGGAATAAATTCGTCGGTAATGTCTTGGGCATAAAATTCTTGCAAGACCTGGATCGCAGTGCGTTCATCTCCTTCACCGTCTTGGGTCATAACGTCATAGGCCTTTTGGGTGCGATCCCAGCGGCGATCGCGGTCCATGGCATAGTAGCGGCCGCTAAGGGTGGCGATGCGACCCATGCCGATTTCAGCAATGTAGTTTTCGATCTTCTCAATCGCAGAAATGCCATCGCGAGGACTGGTGTCGCGACCGTCGGTGAAGGCGTGGATGCAAACGTCTCGAATTTCGTAAAACTTGGCGAGATCGAGCAGGCCGAGGAGATGGGAGAGATGGGAGTGAACCCCTCCTTCGGAGCATAAACCCATTAGATGCAGCTTGCCGCCAGCAGCGCTGACTTCCTGACAAATTTCCACTAAAGTTGGGTTTCGCAGAAGCGATCGATCTTCGACCGCATCGGTAATGCGAACAAGCTCTTGCGGGACAACGCGCCCCGCACCTAAGTTGAGATGGCCGACTTCTGAGTTGCCCATTTGACCGTCTGGCAAACCAACATCTTTCCCAGAGGTGCGAATGAGCGTTCTGGGATAGACTTCCCAGAGACTGTCCATGACTGGCGTGTTAGCGGCCGCGATCGCGTTTGCCTCTTTTGCTTGGCGATAGCCCCAGCCATCTAAAATGACTAGCACCGCAGGAGATATTGGTGCTTGTGCCATAGTTTTTACCCCACTAAACGTCGCAACATGATAATACCATTGCATTTTCCTGAGGGACTGAATCTTGGGGTTTCCTTCGGTTTTGACTCTGAAACATCAAGGTTTGAGGGGCGATCGCCGCTCTCAAGCACTCAGTACGCGGCTACGTTATTGCGAAAGCAATTTTCCCCATTGCTAAAAATCGGTTTGAGGACGGATGGTTCTCGATCGGAAAAAAAGCGATCGCGCCCAACTTTATCCGACTCAAGCTTAAGACGCTCGCGACTCGCGCTCCCCTAGGGCAAGAAGGCGTATTATACGGGCGAAATCGCTTCGCTGTCGGTGAGTTATGCTTAATGCGAACGCAGACGCTCAAACCCCGATCGTATTGTTGTTTTGTCTCCCTATTGTCTAGCAAGGATTTCAGATTGTTCGATCGGACGTGAGTTTGTAAGCTAAAGCGCATTTGAATTTTGCTTTCTCACACCCCACACCCTACACCCCATACCCTTGACGAGGATTTGGATATCGTAGTTTAAATGTCGAACAGCTTATTTATTCAGACCTAGAAACTGCTTGGCTTTCTCTAAGAAATCACCTGCATCTTTCGCCGAAATTTTCAGCAAAGAGGCAACGCCAACACTTACGAGTAAAATTCCCAGTAAAAAGTTGTCATCATACAGATAAAGTCCAACAACGACAACAAAATAAGGTGTAATAATTTCGCTAATTTTTTTGACAACATTAACAACGTCAGGCTGTTCTGAGTCTGTTGCCAAGGGCTTATCCGTTTTCGCGGTGGAGGTGGAAGACGGTACGACCAGATCTTCTGGCGTAATTGCCGCAAAAGGTTTTGCTTCTTTCGATTGTTCTTCTGGCATTAGCCCTAGTCTCGATAATTCGGTTCTAAGAAAATTCTAGAGCTTGTTTGTCCGAGAAATCTTAAGATACATTGAAAACTGCTGTCTGGCTGAAAGCGCGTCACAGAAACGAGCGTCTCGCGTTAAGTTTTAACGCATTTTATGTCACTGCGATTGGGCGATCGCGCCACCTCCAGTTAACCCACGGTTGCCATTCTCAACCGAATTAATAAATCGTTGAGAGCCTCTTGAGCTGAAGGGTTATTGGGTAAGTGACTGTTCTGCGATGCTGCTTCAAGTTCGCCGCGCAACCGTTCGTATTCCCCTTGGTGAAATTCAGTTTGTGAGTCTTCTAGGGTTGAATTTTCCGAACTTTCTCGCTTCCGGGCGATTAAATCAGGAAGATAGGGCAATTTGAACGCCTCGTTTAAGCGGACTAAGTTTGCCTCCACAATTCCCGATCGCATCAGATGGATACCCGTTAGCAACACTCGATAAATATACAGTAACGGTTTAACCCGGCGCAGGCGTTCTTTCTCAAACAGCCGCCATTGCGTTCGAGCAAAACCCAGATAATGATGGCTGTGATGTCGGGTAATGCAGCTTTTCGCAATTTGCTTTAGCTCTTCGTGTTCCGGCGTTGTCTGCACAATCAGTGGCGAGTAGAGTTGCTCTAAGACATAACCGTTTTTCTTCAGGAGCAACTGAAAGAACTTTTTGATGTCGTGGGCGACCAGATCGAGTTCGAGATCGCCGACAATCTCCATCACCTCCACTGTTTCTCGTCCTGTCTGAAGTCCGACCACTTCTCTGGCGGGTAAGATGTGACTCCCGCGCAAGTCATAGTCGGAGTCTGGCGATGGAAAGCCATATAGGTGCGCTCCGCTCAGGGTTGCAAACAGAAACGGATAGGGTTGTGCGGACACAATCGTTTTGAGTTGTTGTGTGGCCGACGGGTTCGGAGACTGGGGTTCTGGTGCCATGCGATCGCTTCTTTTCAGACGTCAGTTATAAGGGGGAAAAATCTAAGCCTGTGGGCGTATTGCTCGGCTGAATTTCAATCAAAAGGGCCGCACCGTTGCGATCGCCCGACGGTAGAAATCGGATGTTGCCCGTTGCGCCTTCTGTCGCGAAACCTTGACGAGAAAGGGCTTGTTGCAATCCCTCGCGACTCGCATTCCCTTGCTGCAAACCCGCGATAATTGCCTGCATCGCATCGTAGGCGAGGGCAGTCCGCCAGTTGACTCGTCCGCCCCACAGTTGCTCTGCTTGCTGGGGAAACGGGTTGCCCTCAAAAGCGGCGGGATGCCAAGGAGCGGTCAGGACTGTTCCCCGCACGGCATCTTGCCCGTCCTTGAGAGTGCGGAAGGTGTACATTGCAGAGCTGGCAAACAAGGGCAGTCGCCTCTGATTAGCCAGTGCGACTTCTAGGGCTAAACTCAGGCGATTAACCCCTGGAACGAGCAGCAAACCTTCTGCACCATCCGCGATCGCTTGAGAGACAGCGGTATCCGCATTGAACCCCGAAGCCGCCAAATCGCAGTTTGTGGGGGTGACTCTGCCCCCATCTGCCAGCATTGCAGAGGTAAATTCGGCTTTCAAAGACTGGCTGTACTCAGCTTGTGAGTCAGCACAAACCGCTATCTTCGTTTTCCCGGCCTTAACCGCGTAGCGAGAGAGGGTATCGGCCTGGAAGCGAATGCTGGGAACGGTGCGAAAGATGTAGTCTCCAGCAGCGGACAGTTGCTTGGCATCGCTGGTGGGGGAAATCATCGCCAACTTCCCTCGTTCGTACTCCGGTGCGGCGGCGAGGGAGGCGTTGCTGGAGTTGTGACCGACGACGGCGAGAATGCTGCTATCTCGAACGAATGCTTGGGCGAGTTCCTCGGCAATTAGCGGTGAGTTATCATCGTTCGCGATCGCGACCTCAATGGGCCGGCCGTTAATTCCCCCAGCTTGGTTCGCTTCGTTCTGTGCTTGAGCGACACCGCGTAGAATTTCTTTGGCAATATCAAGATTGCCGCCAATGGGAACGCTAACGGCGAGTTTCAGGGGATTATTGCTCGCGGCTTTGGCATTGTTGAGATAAATGCGGGTTTCGGGGTCGTTGCGGCGATCGCGCAAAGACTTCTCAAACTCTTCTGCTGCTGTTACATAGTCCTTTGCGGCAAATGCTTCAACCCCAGCCTTTTTTTGGGGGGTCGTGTCGGCCCCGATTAAAATTTTGTTTCCAAGACTGATGCGATCGCTATGAGACTTTCGCCTTCCACCCTTGTGAGCGGTTTGAGACGGTGAGAATTCCAAGCCAAATTGGTTGCCAAACAGCCACAACCCTCCCCCTAAGATCGCCGCTGTAATCAGCAACGCCAGTACTAAAATGGTCGTTTCGTTTTTTTTAGCCATGGTCTCTCCCAATTCAGCGTCAGGATGAAATTCCCCGTTAAACAGCAGAGTTGCCTCTATGAGGAATCCTAGTTTAGTTGTCACACAAATCTCTGAGAAATAGGGAGTGGGGAGTGGGGAGTCGGCAAAAGAGTTTCAGACGTTTTATTGCGCTTCTCAAGTGAATGAAGTCTGGATTTCTTCGCCTTTCCCCCTTTCCCTTTACCCAGTCATATCAAATCCTTTTGAAGACTTGACTCAAACCCGATGCAAACTAACACGGGTCTCAAGGCTGCTACACAATTGAGAGGCCAACGAACCCACTGATACGTCGGGGGGCCGGGGGGGGCGTAACGCTCCCGGTGGGGGGTCTGGGGGGCAAAACCCCCCAGAAAAGCCAGGGTTTTAAGGAACCTCATCAAGGGAGAAAGGAATTGTCGTTCGCATTTATAGGCAACTCAAAGATCGGCTAATCAAGTGAATTTCATATTAGGGCGAAGATGTACCTCACAAGTGCGAAAATTGCGATCGCTCTGTTTTGAGACATCAAACCTCATTGAGGGCCGCTATATCCTCCCTCTTAAAAAGGAGATAAGAGGGGGATTTGAGTCAGGATCTGTCGTTAACCTAAAGCTTCTGGCTCTTGGGTCAATTGCATCAACTTCTCCTTATCCTTCCGCCGTTTCTTGGCATAAAGTTGGATGCTCGCAGCCATCACAATAATTAGGGCAAAGATCAGCCAAGTTGTGACATCCATCGGCAAGCTTCCCTTAAAGACCGCCAGCAGAACAATCGTCACCAGTAGCAGCGTTGGAGCCTCATTTAACGCCCGAAACTGCTGTCCCGTCCACTCACACTCATCCGCCGCCAACTTCTTCATCAACCGCTTGCAGTAGTGGTGGTAGCCGACGAGCAAAACCACAAACCCTAACTTCGCGTGCAGCCAGCCGCTTTTCAGAACATCCGGTTCGGTAGAAATCAACCCGATCGCCATCAGCACCGTGACCCACATTCCCGGATTGGTAATGATGTGGTAAAGGCGAAACTCCATCAACTCGTACTGCTTTTTGAGGATGCTGCGGGCCGGTTCCGGTTCGGCGTTGGCCTCAGCGTGGTAGACAAACAAACGCACGAGGTAAAACAGTCCCGCAAACCAGACGACCACGCCGATTAAATGAAATGCTTTAAACCAGGGATACAATCCCGGAAGCCAAGAATAATCCATAAAACCTTTTCTCTTTCATAGCTCTTAACCAGAGTGAGTTTAAGGGGTTCAACTTCAAAATTCAAAATTCAAAATTGTAAAATTTAGGAATATTAACATAATTCCGACCGAACGCTGTGTTTCTACAACAAGAGGGTCTGGTCAGTCCACACCCCCTCAACTAAGCGTTGCACTCTCTTTAAACTCGCGAACGGTTTAGTATTTATTGAGATTAATCCCTGCTTCTTTCGCCATGGCTTGCAGGCCTTTTTTCTGGATCGTTTTAATGGCTTGAGTTGAGAGTTTTAGTCTAACCCAGCGATTGCCTTCGGGCCACCAGACGCGCTTCCATTGTAGGTTGGCTTGTTGGAGCTTGTGGGTGCGTCGGTGCGAGTGAGACACGGCAAAGGCGTTATTAGCTTTTTTGCCGGTGAGTTGGCATTTGCGGGACATTGAGAGCCTCCAGAGCTTGACGGTGATTGCAATCTATCATCATACCGAATTTCGCCCCTCCCACCTAGTGCTTTGTCAATTTTCAATTGAGGTTGGGGGACGATGAGGGAGATGGGGAGTTGGGGAGTTGGGGAGTTGGGGAGTTGGGGAGTTGGGGAATGGGGGGAGCAGGGAAACAGAGACAATAGTTAGGAAAGTCAGGCTTGAAACCGTTTCCAGCAATGCGACTTTCTGGATTTTAGCCGTACAGTACCAGTCTTTTTGCCAAAGAATGAGAGCAAACTTCACTACAGCAACCCCAAATGCCAAAGCGGTTATAGGGGATAAGCATCCTGTCCACCAAAGTCCGAGGGCGATCGCGCTACCGATTCCATGAAAGATCGAACCGGGAACAAGAGAAGCTGTTTTGGCTTTGCGTAGCTTAACGGTAAAAATAGCACTGGAGAAAAAGAGAGTATTGAGTATCCAAAGGGCGATCGCAATTTTTGCCATTGTGCCAGTCGCGATCGCATAGGCGAGCGGTGCCGAGAGACAAACCGCCGCAAATGTTACCATTTCGTTCAGCCGCGATTTTTGTTGGCGATGCCAGACTGAAACAAGATCGAAGATTAAAGCCGCGATCGCTCCACCATAAATCCAGAACAGAGGCAATCTATTCGCACTGTGCCAAAACAGCCAAAGCGCGATCGCTCCTGCTACGCCACCATAAACACTTGCCCAGATTAACAAGCGAGGTTTCCAGCTTTTACGCTGTCTCACTTGCCACACCAGTGGATGTTCGGCTTGAAAAGCACAGAAACCACAGATGAGTGCTAAGGTTGTCTCCCAAGTCCACTGTTGAGCAGCCGCCGCACCGGTAAGAAAGGACACCAATAACATGACATAAACCCCATGTTCTGGGGAAAATGTCGGATGATACCATTGTTGTTTTTTCGGGGAATGGGAACGAGTTGCAATGGATGTCATCTTGATTACCTGCCGAAAGGGAATGGGGAGTCGGGAAAAGAATATAACGACTAATTCACATCAGGCGTAAGTCCATAAATTATAGAGTTCTCCCTTAAGTTGCTGGGTTCAAGAGCAATCTTCTGTCATCCGGGGATATTGCATCGCCGTACCGATACGATCCTTTTGAAATAGGCATTGTAATAGGAGCATCAATTCCCAGCCCTATTTAATCAACTACTCTCGTTTAACAATGAAATTTATTGACATTAACTTGAGTGATTCAGATTGGTTCTGGTGTTGGTGGTTTGTTGCAAGTATGATTTTTGTGATTTGGGGTCTTTGGATAGAACCCTACGGAAAAATACACTATGCCGTTTCACAAGGAAAACTCGATAAAGTCCGGAAATACTTAGAGAGAGGTATGAATGCTAATTTTAAAAAGCATAAGTATAGTTACACTCCTCTCTATGTTGCTGCATCTAAAGGAAAGAGGGAAATTGCAGAGCTTTTGATTGCTTATGGCGCAACTGTTAATCAAGGTCTTGAGGAAGAGAATGGGGAAAATCCGCTCTTAGCAGCAGTAATGGAGGGGCATCAGGATGTTGTAGAGGGTCTAATGGCTCATGGTGCAATTGCTGGCGCTCATGTGTCAACTTTCCGTGGAGAAGTCAATAAGCTAAGGACTTATTTAGAACAAGGAGGCGACGTTAACACGAGGCGAAATGGAATGACGTTGCTTCATCTTGCTGTTTTAGGACGCTCCCAGGAAGCGATTCCGTTATTGCTGGGTTATCGTGCCGATCTTGTCGCTTGTGATTCTATCAATGATGATGCCCCGTTGCATCGAGCGGTTGAAAAAAATTATATCGAGATTGTAGAGCTCTTGATAGATCGTGGGGCCAACATAAATCAAAGCAGCGGACGAGGAACTCCCTTGCATTTAGCAATATGGCTAAAGCATCGAGAAATAATAGAACTCCTCGTGATGAAGGGAGCAGATGTTAATTTTCAGCGTGGCTCAATCGATTCCCCATTACATAGAGCTGCAAGGTTAGGTCTTCTCGAAGTCGCAGAGCTTCTGCTCGCTAGTGGTGCAAAAGTTGATGCTAAACAACCATTAGGTGCTGAAACCCCATTGCACTTTGCAGTATGGCGCGGCCATGTAGAAGTTGTTGAGTTACTTATCGCTCATGGTGCAAATGTTAATAGCAGAAGCTTTTTCGGTGTAACTCCCCTCAGTAAAGCAAGAAGGAATCAAGAAATGACCGAATTATTACTTGCTCATGGTGCCACAGATTATGGTTGGGTGGATTAGAGATAGGCAAGCAAATTGCTCGCCTATTCCCAAAGCTTAAATAACCAAATCCCTTCAGTCAGTGGCAGTACGACAGCGAAGGTCGCCAAGAAGTAGTAGCTTACCGCGCCAGTAGCGTGGGCATCGCTCACAAGCCTTAAGTCAGTCCCATTCCCCTTCAGTTGAACTCGCGATCGCCTGCGACATTTGTTGGGTCTCGCGTTGAAACCTTCCCATCAAACTCAAGGTTGTCATACAAGGTCGTTCGAGATAGCAGTTGATAGAACTCTGTCCCCCAACCTAAGAACCTTCGGTATAGTAGAAAACGCGATGGATTCAAGCGGAGGGTCGCTTTTATGGTGGTTGCAGTCGAAGAGCTTTTAACGCGGGACATTTCCAAACCCGCACGGTACTTGGGGAACGAACTGGGTTCGGTTCATAAACCTTGGGATAGCGCACAGGTGCGTTGGGTACTCACGTACCCCGAAGTCTACGAAGTCGGCGCTTCCAATTTGGGGCATATTATTCTCTACAATATTCTCAATGCCCAACCCAACCAACTGTGCGATCGCGCCTATCTTCCCGCACCCGATCTGGCTCGGAAACTTCGCGACACCCAGACCCCCCTCTTTGCCCTCGAAGCTCGCCGTTCCCTCACAGATTTTGATATTCTCGGCTTCAGTCTCAGCTACGAACTAGGTGCGACAAATATCCTAGAAATGCTCGATCTTGCAGGCATTCCTTTGACCTGGAAAGAGAGACTTTCTGCTTCCGCCTCCCAATTCCCCCTCATTTTCGCTGGCGGCCAAACCGCAACCTCTAACCCCGAACCCTACGCCGACTTCCTCGACTTTTTTGCCCTCGGCGATGGGGAAGAAGTTCTTCCGGAAATTGGTGAAGTTGTGGAAAAAGGGAAGGATGCAGGACTGTCCAGAGAAGAGTTGCTCCTGGCCTTAACTCAAGTTCCTGGGGTGTATGTCCCCATGTTCTATGACATGGCTGAAGACGGATCGGTGCATCCCAACCGTCCCGACGTTCCCGATCGCGTTTTGCGACGGGTGTCCCCCCCCATGCCAGAATATTCCATCGGCCTCGTCCCCTACGTGCAAACCGTCCACGATCGCCTCACGGTGGAAATTAGACGGGGATGCACGCGCGGCTGTCGCTTCTGTCAGCCGGGAATGCTGACTCGTCCCGCCAGAGATGTGGAACCGGAAAAGGTTGTCGATGCAATTGAGAAGGGAATGCGGGAAACGGGATATAACGAGTTTTCCCTGCTATCTCTCAGTTGCTCGGACTATTTGGCCCTTCCAGCGGTGGGAATGGAAATTAAAAATCGCCTCAAAGATGAGAACGTTTCCCTCTCCCTCCCCAGCCAGCGAGTCGATCGCTTTGACGAGAATATTGCCCGCATTGTTGGCGGGACGAGACAACCCGGCCTCACATTTGCCCCCGAAGCGGGAACCCAGCGGATGCGCGATGTCATCAATAAGGGACTCACCAATGAGGAGTTGCTGCGAGGGATTAAAACGGCGGTCGAACAGGGATGGGATAAGGTCAAACTCTACTTTATGATTGGCTTGCCGGGAGAAACCGACGCAGATGTTTTGGGAATTGCCGAAACGTTGCGGTGGTTGCGGCGGGAATGCGCGATGAAAGGACGCAAGCGACTCAATTTCACCGTCACCATTTCCAACTTTACTCCAAAACCTCACACACCTTTCCAGTGGCACTCCGTTTCAACCGCCGAATTTCAGCGCAAGCAAGATTTGTTACGGGCCGAACTCCGGAAAGTCAAAGGGGTAAAAGCCAATTTCACAGATATTCGCATCTCTGCAATGGAAGACTTTTTGGGACGGGGCGATCGCCGACTGGCCCCGGTCGTGCGCCGTGCTTGGGAGTTGGGTGCGGGGATGGATGCTTGGATGGAAAGTTTGGAACGGGCCTTTAACGCTTGGGAGGAAGCGATCGCCGACTCCGGCCTCGCTTGGAAATACCGCCAGATCGAGAACGGGGAATGGAACGTCATGGACGCGCAAAACGAGCGCATCGAGTCCAAACGCAAGCGCCCTCAATATACCTGGGACGAGCGTTTAAATGCTCGCCTGCCTTGGGAGCATATTAATACTGGAATTGACAAAGAGTGGCTCAAAGCCGACCTGCAAAAGGCACTGGAAGAAACCACCGTCCCCGACTGCGCCTTTGAAGGGTGTTCTCTCTGCGGCATTTGTGGGGAGGATTTCGGCCACAATGTTGTGGTGGAAACGCCTACCATTCCTGAGTTTGAAGGACATTTCAAGCCTCCACAGGAGCGAGTTCAGCGCTTCCGAGTCCGATTTGGCAAATTAGGCGAAATGAGCCTGCTGAGCCACTTAGATTTGGTACGCTTGTTCGATCGCGTTGTTCGGCGTGCTGCTCTCCCCATCGCCTTTACCGGTGGATATCACCCCGGTCCCCGGATTTCCATTGCCAGCGCCCTTTCTTTGGGGATGACCAGTAGCGGCGAGATTGCAGATTTTGAGCTGTCGAAATCCATGTCGCTGGCAGAGTTTCAGGCGAAGTTAGCCGAGAAATTGCCCCCAGACATCCCGCTGTACTCGGTGGAGGAGGTGGATGTGAAGTCGCCTTCGGCCAACCGCTTGCTCGATCGCGCCGAATATCGGTTAACCGTTGCGGCGGATGCGTCTGAGGAAGAATGGCACCGTTGGATTGAGGCCGCGCAAAATAGCACCGAAATTTGGTTCGAGAAGACGACAAAATCTGGGAAGAAAGTACAAATTAATCTGCGCGATCGCCTCTTCTCCCTAACCTTGGAAGAGTGTAATTCCCAAGAAGTTATCCTGCACTATGTGGGGAGTTGCCGCAATGATGGAACAGTCCTTCAACCCGAACATTTAATTTATCTGTTAGAACAAGTTTCGGGCCGGGAAATTCAGCTACTGCGCGCTCACCGTCAAGCGCTGATTCTCAATTGAACGGGACTGATGCGCCCCAGAAGTCGGAAACATTTGTATTGAAATGCGAGTTCGACCGAGGGAAGGAGCTTACGGAGTAACAACTTGAAACGGTACGCTCTTACGACTAGACGAACGTCCAATCTTTAAGACAAACCGAGACTCAATAAGATCGATCCCCAAATAAGGATGCCAAGGACAAGACAGAAGATATGACCCGAAGACCACCCGTGGAACTGCTGCGCTGGATTTCTTTGCTTCGTTACGGTATTGATATAGTTCTGTATGGGCAACAAAAACAGGAAAGAGGGGACTAATAATGAAACTATCGTTGCGGCCAAGCTGGGATGGCGGCCGATCAAGTTACTGGCGATACGCTATGAATAGCAAGGTTTATGCTCGCGTCATCAAACGAGATCGCGACTTGTTTCACGATCTATTGCGCGCCTCAATTGACATCCATGCACTCAGATCTTTATTCAGCAATTTCTGCAATTCTATTATTTCTAATTCCAGCATATTGATAATCATTTCTTTGAATTCATCGGTTAAAACTGGCTTTTCTTTAAAATGACGTTTTGAATTGTCTACCATTCGATTCCAAAGAGGTGGAAATAATTTCCTAATAATCTTTAAGGAAATTGAGGGATTGTCAAATTTGTGGTGTTTTTTACTGCTGTCACCTGAAACATTGGAATGAACATTTTGGTAATTCTTAAATAAATTGAAATCGATATTGAGAAAACCTGATATTTCTTGTAGAACGCTTTCTCTGTGATGAATAAAATCGTCAAAATCGATAATGAGAACGTTCTGAATTCCGAATTTTTTTATGTAAGGGTTGATTTGTGTATAATATCTCGTGATATCTATAAACAATCGTTTTTCTATCAAAGCTTCCTCAAGCTTGAGATCGGTATAACCTCTCTCATAGGTGTGCATATAACTCGATACAATTCGATCGATTGGGTTTCGCACAAGGTAAATAAACTTCATCTTGGGATTGTACTCAAAAATGTCGTCCCAAATACGAAGATTTCTCAAAGGGTAAAAAGTATAAGTTGTTGATGCTTCAAAATACAATGAATCTTCTCTAGATTTAAATAGTTTTTCATATTCTGGTAATTCTTTTCTCCAGTTACTAGAGCAACTAAAGAAATGGGTTTCTTTTGGATGGCTTCCTACAATTGAAAGATGAGAATCAAGAATGTCAAAGAGGGTCGTTGTTCCGCACTTTTGTGCGCCTACGATCATGAAATCAACTTTCATAGCTATCTATAATTTTGTTTCTCGTGCCAACTTTTAAATCCACCGTCACACATTCTCTACATTTATCATGCATCGAGCAAGTTTTGTCGCGCTGTTCTCAGGATTTGGATCGTGCCTTGAAAATCTTGAGATACCGCCTGCTGAGGATTTTGCGTTCAATCCAATCAAATCCCTAAATCTAGGAATTAAATAACGCGACGGCAAGCGAGATCTGGGTAACTCGAAGGCTGGACTTGAGCGCGATCGCTGCGCGTCTCTCCTCTCCCCGTCCAGTGCAGATCTCTGATATGGTGCTGGCAGCAAGCCCAGGATGGGTCATTACATTGAGCGGCAAAACAGTGCCGTTGTGTTGCAGGAGCGTAAAAAGATACACCAATGAGAATTGCTTTATTTACCGAAACCTTTCTACCCAAAGTCGATGGGATCGTAACTCGCCTGCGCCACACCGTCGAACATTTAGAGCGTAACGGCGATCGCGTCCTTGTTGTTTGTCCGGAAGGAGGCCTCAAAGACTATAAAGGAGCCAAAATCTACGGACTCTCAGCCTTTCCCCTCCCCATGTATCCCGAACTTAAAATTGCTCTCCCTCGACCCACCATTCGGGGTGCTTTAGAGAAATTTAATCCCGACATCATTCACGTCGTTAACCCCGCCGTGCTGGGGCTTGCCGGCATCTATTATGCGAAAGTGATGGACTGCCCCCTCATCGCTTCTTACCACACTCACCTTCCGCAATATCTTCACCACTACGGCTTTGGTGCGTTGGAAGGATTTTTGTGGGAACTGCTCAAAGCCGTCCACAACCAGGCCTGCTTAAATCTGTGTACCTCAACGGCAATGGTGGAGGAACTTCGCAGTCACGGGATCGAACAGGTGGATTTGTGGCAGCGAGGTGTAGACACAGAGATGTTCCAACCCCATCTCGCCTCCGAGCAAATGCGGTTCCGCCTTTCCAAAGGACACCCAGACAGTCCCTTCTTGATTTACGTCGGTCGCGTCTCGCCAGAGAAAGAGATCGAGCGCATCAAAACTGTGCTAGAAGCTATTCCCAAGGCTCGCCTGGCCATTATTGGCGACGGCCCCCACCGCAAAGCCTTAGAACAGCATTTTGCGGGGACGGCGACCCACTTTGTCGGTTACTTGCACGGGGTCGAATTAGCTTCTGCTTACGCCAGTGCTGATGCGTTCGTGTTTCCCTCTCGCACGGAAACGTTAGGACTGGTGCTGCTCGAAGCGATGGCGGCTGGCTGTCCGGTGGTGGCGGCTAACTCTGGCGGCATTCCCGATATTGTGACCGACGGGGCTAATGGCTATCTCTTTGACCCCAACGATCCTCAAGGCGCGATCGCGGCAACCCAACGCCTCCTAGCAGCTCGCGACGAGCGAGAAACCCTCCGAACAAATGCTCGCGCCGAAGCCGAACGCTGGAGTTGGAATGCCGCCACCCGGCAATTGCAACAGTATTATCGCAGCGTTGTCGAATCTCAATCGGTTTCCAGAGCTGCCTAGCGACTCGTCCATCCCGATTGAACGCGCGAGGAGAGACTCGAAGCTAGCGGACTTGCCGTTACTGGATGACAATCTTCCCAACCATCCCCGCTCCCCGATGGGGCTGACAGTAGTAGGTGTATGTTCCAGCCGGAGCGTCAGAGGGAAACGTGGTGGAATAAGATTGACCGGAAGAAAACATGAGTTGTTTTTGAGAGAGCTTGTCTAAGTTTGCCCCCTTTGGCCCTTTCTCAAAAACAGCATTGTGGGGCCCTAACTTGTGCATTAAAAAAACGACGGTATCTCCCGGTGCGATGGTGAGAGTATTGGGAACGAACTCAAGCGCGCCGCTATCGGCTCCCATTTGGATGGTGTGGGTTTCGGCGATCGCTGGTGAGGACAAAAATACCCAACTGCAAACAATGAGCGCGATGGCTGCGCCGAGCGATCGGCCCAGTTTCTTCAATATTTGGGTCAATTTCATCAATCGTTTTCCTAATCAATTAAATGAGTGCAACTTAAACTGGCAATTGCGCGATTTCCACAGGGAAAATTCAGAGTATTTAAAGCTAGGGCGGGCTTCGCTGGATAACCAACTGCGAATCGCAAAATCCCTTAAACTCAGAAAGAAGTCACTTCAACCGACCGCACGCGATCGGCGCGAGATGTTAAGGGAGCTGTCGATCGCAACCCAGCAAAACCCGCCCCTAAAGTTATTTTGGTTTAACCTACAGTGCTGTCAGAGTGTAACTGCCCTAGCACCCTTGGAGAGCTAACCTTAGTTGTAGACCTTACCGCCTCCCCACATAATCCCTTGAATCTTGGGCTGAACGAGAAGAAATCCTGCAAGATCTTTGAGGTCGTCTTGGGTTAAATTTCTCATTTCGGGATAGAGATCGGCTCTGGTCGTGTTGGGGTGGAATTCGCTAATATCTTCTTCCCCATCGTAGGTCATTGGGTTCTCCAAATATTCAACGATGGCGGCAATATTATCGCGAGGAGGATAAGCACCTTCTAGATCGGATTCATTTAACGTCACGTTTTGGTTCGTTTTCGTCCTACCGGCTAAATGGCACTGAGAGCAAGTGTCGCCAAACAAGCGCTTTCCTTGCTCAAATTGTTTCACAGAAACAACGGTTGTCTCGCCTTGGTCGGTTAATTTGACGGTGCGAATGCCTTCCTCAATTTCAATGGCAAATGCCTTGTCAATTGGCAATTGAAAAACAAAAAATAAAGTCACAAGGACTCCCAGAATAAAGCGTTTTAGCATATTTCTCCTCAAAAAAATTGGCTTTTTCATTGGCCCGCTCAATACAGTACTGACTCAATCTCTTTGCCTCCGATCCTCGCGAACCAGGGCTTCCGTGGGGGAGAGAGCAACTCTGCTACCCCTCAGCGTCAGTTACGAAGATTAAATCTTGCTCATAAATATGATGCCATTCAACCGTCCCGTTTCCTCAAAATCGCGAGGGAGTCGGGGAATTTTGCGGTTCGGTTAGCGAGCAACCTCACCATTGCACTTCCTCAGGCTGAATGGCATCGACCATTACCGATCGAGAGTTAGGAAGATCGCGGTTTTTCTCAACCCTTGACAGCACAAGCGATTGAGGTTACTCGTCAAAGGGGGGGCGGACGCTGAGAGTTTGGCAGACGGGCAGCACGGCATGGAGTTGAACGACATTGCCAATGACAGCGATCGCGGGCGCTTCAAATTGTGTTTCTTCAACTTTCTTAACAATTGTGCCTAAAGTCCCGATTAATTCTTCTCGATCGGGACGAGTTCCCCAGCGAATGAGAGCGATGGGAGTTTCGGCGGCTAGCCCCCCCTCTTGCAGTTGAGTAACGATGTTGGGGAGGTTGCGAACGCCCATGTAAACGACGATGGTTTCCGACGCTTGAGCGATCGCATGCCAATTGACTTGCGGGCGATATTTTCCAGCTGCTTCGTGTCCGGTGACAAAGGTGACAGAAGAGCTATGGTTGCGATGGGTGACGGGAATGCCAGCATAGGCAGGGGCGGCAATGCCCGCCGTAATTCCCGGAATAACTTCAACGGGAACTTGGGCGCGGACTAAATCTTCCATTTCCTCGCCGCCGCGACCGAAAACAAAGGGATCGCCCCCTTTCAAGCGCACGACAATGGCATGGCTTTGCGCTTTTTCGATCAAAATCTGGGTGGTTTCGGATTGCACTTTAGAATGTCGTCCCTGACGCTTGCCGGCATTGATGCGCTCTGCGTGAGGGTTAACCATCGCTAAAATGGCAGGGCTAACGAGAGCATCGTAAACGACCACATCGGCGCATTCGAGCAGCCCTTTTCCTTTGAGGGTTAATAAACCCGGATCGCCGGGGCCAGCCCCGACGAGGTAGACTTTCCCCGTCCATTTGAGCGATGTTAGCTGCTTCATTGTTGTTCTATGCTCTCAATAATCAGATCTGCGAGTTCTGGGGTTGTTCCTAGCGGTTGCCCTAGGAACAGTTGAATGTTTGGAAACTGCAATTGTAAGCCTTGAGTGCGACGGGCGATCGCTTCGGTGATGCCGCCAGTAAATAAAAAATAGGGTTGAATGGCAATTTGATTCTGTCCGGCAGTAACTAAAGTGCGAATTTGCTCCTCTAGACTTGGTGCGACCGACCAGTAGGCAGGAAGCGCATTCAGGCGAGTGGCGAGGGTTTGGATGGGGGCGTTGCCTCCCGGACGGCGACTGCCGTGGGAGAGGAGAATTCGTGCGGTGGCGGGCAAGCGGTCAAACTGTTGGGCTAAAAGTCGCGAGATGCGATCGCTGCTTCCCAAATAATGGCATTGCCTCAGTCGAACGCTACGGCCTAATTCTCGCTGCGCGATCGCCACCTCTGCTGGGATATCTTCTTTGACGTGAACCCCCGGTAGCAGAAACAGCGGCACAATTTGGACTTCACAACACCCTCGAACCCGCGCTCGTTGGGCAAACTGCTGGATTTGTTGATGTAGGGGCTGAGCAGACAATTCTAGCGTTGCCGTTTCCACTAACGGGAAGTCTCGCGTGCTGAGACTCGTTTTTTCTTTAAGCTGTAGCAAGGTGGAGCCAGAAGAACGGGCGATCGCGGGAAGTCGCGCCCAACTTTCCCGTCGCGAGCGAGTCGCTGCTAGCTTTTGGGCAACGCTGCGGGCGAGTTTTTCAGCCGCCCACTGGGGGCGAGGATCGCGGCTACCGTGGGATACCAGGAGGTATGCATATTTCAAGGCGATTAAATCTTTATTTTTGTTAAAAATGTCTTTTGATATTAGAGGGTTCAACTCCCTAGAAATGTAACAAAAGTAACGATCTCAGATCGTGGCAGCCAGTCCGATGCTTTTATCTGGGGCGATCGTCGCAATATTTTGTACAACTTTTCTGGGGTTCGGACTTACGCAGCAAGACCCACTCACCGAGGATTTAAGCTTTAGGAGGTAGAAGATAGGAGTGCAAGCATTGCGCCCAGAATCGTCAATTGCAACCATTTCCAAATGTTGGGTATGTCAGTTTTACAGACAATTATTCCTCAGGAAAAAGTCGCTCCAGATCCTCGACAAAACTGCCCCCGCGTTGGGAATTAATTCGTAGCCAGCGGTCCTCATCTAACATATCGTAGGTTAGGGGTTCGCTTGAGTCTAACTGCCTCCGCCCCTTGACGACCAAAGATTCTGGCGGATTTTCCTCAATCTGTTCCTCCAGCGCATCGACTCGTCTGGGAACCGCTGGGTGGCTGGAACTATCAATCAAGGACTCTGGCAACCGCGCGAGAATGTTCAAACCGCGCAAGCAACCTGATGCTTCAAAACCGGCTGTTACAGCATACTGATAGCCCACTCGATCGGCTTCTAACTCCTGGGTTTGGCTGAGTTTGGTTACTTCCTCCTCAAACTCCGAATATTCCTCAGGGGAGTAGTCTTCGTCTTTGTGCTGTTCTTGCCATTCATTCATCTTGGAGGCCCGAATGGCAGCGTGCTGGCGAACATTATGAGCCATCTCGTGACCGACGACGCAGGCAAGGGCCGAAGCATCTCCCGCCATTTGGTCGAGCAGTCCGAAATAAACGATCACCAAGTTAGCTTCGGTTGCATAGGCATTAATCTCGTCCTCATCAATGACAACAACTCGCCAGGGATGATCGTCGAGATCGTTGGCTCGCGCCAGACGTTCGATGATGCGATAGAGAACGTAGAGGTTTTCTGGCAATTCAGCTTGTGCTTTTTCGTAAAGGGTTTGGGGTTCCTCGGTTGAGGAAGCTTCTGTCGGCGATGTTTCTTCAGTTTCTGCAAAAACGGGTTGCATCAAACCCGATGACAAGGCGAGGGTACAAATCGCCGCGACGGAAGCAACATTTCGAGTTAAGGTAGCCAGCATGGTCGTTTGAGGGTGAAAGGACGATTTTGGGTTTGGAGGGGCGATGGCTGCGGCAATGGTTGCGCTCTCGCTTCAGCCTGAATTGGATCTTCCTTGCGTCAGTCCTAAATCGATCTATTTCTGAAAGCAGGTCGCTTATGCAGGCAGACAGGTTACTCAGAGATGCTGAGAAGGTCTTGCTGAATACCTACAATTGCATTATCGTCTGTTTCGGATTTTAGAACTGTGGGGGAAAAATCAGCGCGTACCATCTAGTCGGCGCAGCGATCTCCCTCTGGGTTCCTTGAGAAGATTGCTTTCGCTCTAACGCTAAAGATTTCCTATGGCTCCGATTCCCCAAATCCCAATTCCCTCGCTGTCCGGCGCTGATAACTGAACCTCAAAGGGGCTTCTTGCTTTGAAATCGCCCCAACCAATTGTTAATAGCTGGCCCCAAAAAGACAATCAAAAACCCGGAGGTAAAGCCCAACCCTAAGCCCAAAGCATGAGCTAAAAAACTAACCTGCTCGAAATTGAGATCGACAATAACTTGCAAGCTCACAATGAATAGCACCAAACACAAGCGATGGGCGGCCAGGTCATTTTTCTCCATTAACCATCCTTTAAGTAAGATGGCGATAATCGTTCCCAAAACTCCCATAATTGCCGCTGATGCTCCGACTAAAATGCGATCGGTATCTTGAAGGTAAATAACGACGAGAGAAAAGGTAACCATCGTCCCTACTCCCGACAGAAAATACACCCACAAATAGCGACAAATCCCCAATGTTTTCTCAACAAATGGGCCGAGAAAATACAAACCCAGCATATTGGTTAGCAGATGAACGGAGTCAAAATGTAGAAAATTAGCCGCGATCGCGCGCCACCATTCTCCTTGCCAAACTGCTTCCGGAATCAGTCCTCCCAGTTTTTGTAATGTCTCCACATCTTCACTCCCGCCAGAATAAATCTCGACGGCAAAAACAAGAAAATTTAAGCCAATTAAGACATAAGTTGCATAAGCATTTTTAATGCTTAAAGTCAAAGCTCGACTGTAACGAATTTTGGGCTTCATAGTTTATAGGAAGAGGCAAGCTTGGAAAATCGGAGTTCTCAATTGTCAACTTGGAAATCCTCTGTTTGAATGCGTTTTCACTGACTTCGCCCTTGATTTTCGATCTGACGGCTAAATTTTGTAACAAAATACTCAAAATGCCAATTTTGGGCTGCGTCCATTGTAGACTGCCTTCTGATTCCCTTAATATTCATTCATCGACCGATCGAGCTATGAGTCCGGAAAATCGACGTGCCTATTGGCGTGCCAACATTACCTTAATTGGTATTCTCCTAACTGTTTGGGCCCTGGTATCCCTCGGCTGCAGTATTTTGTTAGTGAAACTCCTGAATATGCTGACAATTGGCAACCTTCCTCTCGGATTTTGGATAGCCCAGCAAGGTTCGATTTTCGTTTTCGTCTTGCTGATTTTTATCTATGCATATCAAATGGACAAACTCGATCGCAAATACAATCGCAGAAACTAAATATTCACAATTAATAAAAAGGAAAGTATTGTGAACGTTGAAGCTTGGACGACCGTATTCGTTATTCTTTCTTTCATTGCTTATACCTACATTGGCTGGCGATCGCGGGTGCGCGACAGTAAAGGTTTTTTCGTGGCCGAACAGGGCGTTCCGGCGATCGCGAATGGAGCGGCTACCGCAGCAGATTGGATGTCTGCGGCCTCGTTTATCTCGATGGCGGGGGTGATCTCCTTCTTCGGCTATGACGGTTCGATTTACTTGATGGGGTGGACGGGAGGCTTTGTACTGTTAGCCTTGCTCCTCGCTCCCTATCTGCGGAAGTTTGGGAAGTATACCGTACCCGATTTCGTTGGCGATCGCTACTATTCCACGACTGCTCGTCTGGTTGCCGCGATTGCGGCCATCTTTGTCTCCCTCACCTACGTCGCCGGTCAGATGCAGGGGGTTGGGATTGTCTTCAGCCGCTTTTTACAAGTTCCTGTCGAGTATGGTGTCGTCATTGGCATGGTCATTGTCGGTTTCTTCGCCGTTTTGGGCGGGATGAAAGGCATCACCTGGACGCAAGTCGCTCAGTATTGCGTCCTGATTGTTGCCTACTTGATTCCCGCCTTTGCGATCGCCTGGATTCTCACGGGCAACCCCGTCCCCCAAATCGCTTTCACCTTCAGCGATATTGTCGAAAAACTAAACGGCCTCCAAGTTGACCTGGGATTCGAGCAATACACTCAACCCTTTGCCAACAAATCGATGTTGGATGTCCTCTTCATCACCATCGCCTTGATGGTGGGAACCGCCGGACTTCCCCACGTCATCGTCCGCTTCTACACCGTTCCCAGCCCCAGAGCTGCACGCCATTCCGCTGCTTGGGCCCTCCTCTTCATTGCCATCCTCTACACGACTGCACCTGCTGTAGCTGCCTTTGCGCGTTACAACCTAATTGGCAGCTTGCACGATAAAAGTATTGCAGAGGTGGAAGAACTTGATTGGGCGAAAAAATGGGAGACGACGGGCCTGTTGAAGTTTGAAGATAAAAATGAAAACGGCCGGTTTGAACTCACGCCCAATGAAGACACCAGCGAGATTGAAGTTCACAAAGATATCATCGTTCTCTCCACCCCAGAAGTTGCCCAACTTGCCCCTTGGGTTATTGCCTTGGTTGCGGCTGGCGGTCTGGCAGCGGCTTTGTCCACTGCATCCGGTTTGCTGCTGGTGATTTCTAGTTCCATTGCCCACGATGTCTATTTCCGCACGATTAATCCCAACGCTTCCGAGTCGCAGCGGGTGATGGTGGGGCGAATTATGGTGGGTTTTGCTCTGGCGATCGCGGGCTACTTTGGCATCAATCCCCCTGGTTTTGTCGCACAGGTTGTCGCTTTTGCCTTCGGACTGGCGGCGGCGAGTTTCTTCCCCGTCATTATCCTGGGAATTTTTGACAAGCGCACCAACCGAGAAGGCGCGATCGCGGGAATGATCGTCGGTTTGGCCTTTACCGCAGCCTATATTATCGGGGCCAAGTTCTACAGTATGCCCCTGTGGTTCTTCAATATTTCTGCTGAAGGAATTGGAACCGTGGGGATGGTTCTCAACTTTGTCGTTACCCTAATTGTTTCTCGCTTAACGCCGCCTCCACCAACTCATATTCAGGAAATGGTGGACAACCTGCGTTCCCCAGAAGATGCACCCCCTCCTTTGAGCGATGTGGGAGAAGAACAGCTTGATTAAGTCGTCGTTCGGGGTTATGCGTTATGAATTCAGAGTACTGCTACGCAGAAGCAAGCTACAGAATTCTGAATTCAGAGTTCAGGGTTATGCGTTCAGAGTTATGAATTTCTCCCCAATTCCCTAACTGTTGACTGATAGCTGATAACTGAAATGGCTCCCTCGCCGTCAAGCACTGGTTGCTGAGACGTTTAATGCTGCTTCTGCGGCCTCGCGATTTTCAAAAATCTCAAAAGCTCCATCTAACTGGGTTAGCTCGAAAATAATCCTAATTGATGGAGCGACAGCACACAGGATCAAACGCCGTCCCAATCCTTTGGCTAGGCTGTAGATGCTCGCGAGGGACATCAAGCCAGCACTGTCGAGAAACTCAACTTGCGTCATATCAACAAGAAGAACAGAGGTTGCATCTGAGGCAATATTTTCGATCGATTTTTCGCGAAATGCGTGGGCGTTAGCTGCATTAATTCCTCCTTGGGGTTCAATGACAGCGATTTTGGTAGAAAAAGCAAGCCTATTCACAGTTTTAACCTCATTTAGTCGAATTCAATCCGTCAGACGTTTGATGTTTCCGACCTTAGCCGGAATTTTTGGACTTGACGATGTTCTGTCCCCGCTTTCGGAGAATCTTCACGGAGATTTCAATGTTTTTTAAAGTTTTTGTGAAGTAAAAAGCGGAATCGCGCTGGCACTATCATCATTTATTAAAAGATATTGGCCTTAACATAAGATGAGTGCGGGTATTGAGCGTGTCGTCTACGCTACAGTATTGCAATTGGCTGGGAGATCGTCGGCCCGAGGAAGTCGGGAGAGCGATCGCGATCGCACAAAGATAGCGATCCAGATCGCATGAATTTGAGGTTCTTCGACAGAAGATAGTAGTATATCGACTTTGGTTCAACGACCGTGAACACAACGCGCGCTATCCGGCTGCTTGTCAGTAAAGCTCTTCATTTGAGACGCTTAACTCCTGAAATCGAGAACGAAATTAACTGGGAAATGACTCGAATGGGTCATATCTCTGATGTTGATTACGAAGCTCTAGAACTGCTTATGTCCGAAATGGATGCAGGTCGAATTAAGCTCGTTCCCAGTTCCTAGGGCCCGTGCAGAGTTCGGAATTTCGGAATTACGCCTAATGTGTATTAGAAGCTAGAACCCTCAATCTACCGTTGCCTTCTCCCCTCTATTGCCTATTTCCTATTGCCTATTGCCTCTCCCTAGCAAAGGTTTCAGGTAATGTACATCAGACGTTAATTATAGATTGGGTGAGTCAGTTTATCCCCTCTGATGACGGCTTCCTGAAGAACGCTCCACTGGCACTGTATTTAGTAAAAGGTTCAAAGCAACACTCGATTTCTCTCCACGCTCGCGAGTGTTTTTGCTTTCTGCCTACTGCTACGCTTTTATGAAGCGACATCCTTTCCTTTATTTCCTATTTCCAGACAACCAGCGATCGCTCCTCAATAACGCGGCAATACACCCCCTCCGTTTGTTTTGCTAGCTTCGTCCAATGAAATCGTTTGTGCAAATCCTCATAAGCATTGTCAGCAAGTCGCCGTGCGTATTCGGGATTCGTTAGCACCTCCAAAATCCCCCAAGCCAAAGAATCGGCGCTATTGGTATAAGTTACAAGACCCGTTTGAGAATGGCGAACGACTTCCGGCAAACCACAGGTGTCTGAGACCACCACCGGAACGCGAGCGGCAAAACTCTCTAATGCCACAATGCCGAAGGGTTCGTACAAGCTGGGAAACACCGCACAGTCAGCGATCGTTTGGAATTTATCTAAATCCGCCTCCGACATAAACCCGGTGAAATAGCACTTGTTCCAAATTCCCAAATTCCAGGCTTGTTGTTTGAGTGCATCGGTATTGCCACCGCCAATAATGACAAACTTGACATTGCCGGTCATGGCTCCCAAAACTTGAGGTGCTGCATTGAGCAGGACAGAGACTCCTTTTTCGTAGCTCATGCGACCGACATAGTAGACGATCTTTTCGTGGCTGTCCGCAAAGCGATCGCGAAAACGCTGGCGATCGCACTCCGGGAGGTGCTGTTTCTTTTCCCGTCGAATGCCGTTGAAAATGACATCAACTTTGTCTTCAGGAGTTTGCAGAACCCGGCCCACCTCTTGTCGCATATACTCCGTACAGACGATGACGCGCCAAGCCTCCATAGCCAGACGAATTTCTTTACCGTGGATGTAGTGTTGTTCTTCGACGTAAACGCCATTATTGCGACCGAACTCTGTGGCGTGAATGGTTGCAATCAACGGCAGTTTGAAGGTGTGTTTGAGCGCGATCGCCGCATCTCCCACGAGCCAGTCGTGAGCGTGAATCAGATCGAAGCCGCCTTCTTCTGCAATCAGCTTGCCGCCATGATGTCCCATACTTTCATTCAAATTGGCAACCCAATGAAAAAAGTTATCGCCAGCCGTCACGGGAACTCGATGGACGTGAATGCCTTCTACTACTTCATAGTGGGGAGCCGAGCCAAACTCTACGGTCATCAGATAAATTTCATGACCGAACTTTACGAGTTCGGGATATAACTCGGCAACATGACGAGCAATTCCACCGACAATTCGAGGCGGAAATTCCCATGCCAACACTAAAACTTTCATTCGCTCTAACTTATGCGAGTCCTGACACATCCCAACATACTGGCACATTTCTCAACCTTTTTAGCGACTCCGTAGGGTTTTGCTTTGTGCGTCTCCCACTTGTCTCTCGACCCACTTAAATAACATTCGGTTTTCTACCCTATAAATCACAATGAACCTCAAAATTACGGCCCTTCTTTGCTTGCTAACCAGCCTTGTTGGTGTCACGTCCGGATTGGCAACGCCAACGCAGTTACGCCCTTCCCGCGAGCTAATTGCACAAACTTCACCGGCTGAGTCAACCCCTACAGCCGTTCTGACTGCAGACGATTTACCGGCCGGGTTTGTCGCAATTCCCCCAGAAGTCCGCGAGCAAGTTATCGGCCAATTTGGGATTCTCGCACGAGAATTTGGACAAGACTCTCTTGAAATTAAGAATCTTTTTGGATTCTTTAACCTCAAGGAATTCCAAGCCGTTCTCGGTTTTACTGGGGAACTTCCCACTGCGTCGGAACAAGAAAGCTTTGACAACAACTTGCAAAGACTCCAAGATCCCAAGGTTCAGGAGCAGATTCTCAGCCGAATTCAAGAAAAACTTAAGGACGCTGGTGACGTTGAGGTCACAAACTATCGATTGCTTCCCGAACTCAATACTTTAGGCGATGCTTCTGTGGGACTATCTCTCGAACTGGCGATGGAGGGAGAGCTGTTTGAGATCGAACTGGTCGCGTTTCGCCGTCAGTCAACAGGAGCCTTTACCGCCGTTGTTTATCCCCAGTCAGGAGAAGCGATCGCTCTCAAAGGCTTAGCTGAGACGCTCGATCGCCGCATTGGGGAATCATCCTCTTCAGGACAACTTTCTCGTTAAGCTCTATCTCCTCTGAAGCCGATTGTTTTCCGATTAAGCGCTGATCGCTCGGTATTTTCAAAAGAGGTCACTTACAATAGAAAGAGCGGAGACAAACGTTTCCGTTCACTCCTCACACCACAACCCGCCCGGACGAAAGTTCGGGCGCTTTCTTTTGAAGGGAGTAAGCGCTCCGCGATCGCGCATCAACGACCCATGCGCCAAAAAATTTCACGCAGGAGCATTTGAGGTTCAAAAGCTCAATCCTGGCTCTTAGCGATTCAAGTGTAAAGAATCCCAGTCAAGAACGAGAGTTTTTGCTATGGTAGAATTCCAAGAATAGTTATAAAAACAATAGCTAAGGATCCCTAAGCATGGCAGCAGCAGAAGCAGTTACAGATTCAAGTTTTAAGCAAAATGTTCTAGAAAGCGAAATTCCCGTTTTAGTCGATTTCTGGGCGCCCTGGTGCGGCCCCTGTCGTATGGTTGCTCCTGTTGTTGAGGAGATTGCCGACCAGTACGCTGGGAAAGTTAAAGTTTTCAAACTCAACACCGACGAAAATCCGAATATCGCCAGTCAATACGGCATTCGCAGCATTCCGACGCTGATGATTTTTAAGGGAGGTCAGCGAGTAGATATGGTGGTTGGGGCCGTTCCGAAAACGACTTTAGCCGACACATTAGAAAAATATCTTTCGGAATAACTCTGTGAAGATAAGACATTTGAGTTAAGCGCTTTGACAGTGAATGTCAAGGCGTTTTTTGCACCTAAGCACCTGGGCTGGCAATTCTTCCGACAATTGTTAAAATGCAGAGTAAGAGACAAAAACAGCCAAATTGGGGACATATCGTTGAGAAAATATCCCTAAGAGAAATTTATGCCATCATCGCCTGCGGATCGGAGCTTGGACTCGCTTCCCCAAGACTTACTCGAACTAACCGATCGCTTAGGACAGCTCAAACATCGCAAATGGATTCGACGAGCTTTGTCAGTGCTAGTCCGCTTGGCCGGAGAAGAAGTCGATCGCTTGGACTGGAAAATCCTAACCGCTTCCCTCGAAGACTTAGAGCAAGCGTTCCAGACATTTTATCCCTACCGCCACATTCGCAAAGTTGCGATTTTTGGTTCTGCTAGAACCGCGCCAGAAGACCCAGAATACCATTTAGCTGTTGACTTTGCTCGCCTGATGACCCAGCAAGGTTTTATGGCAATTACAGGCGCGGGTGGTGGAATTATGGAAGCCGCGAACAAAGGAGCAACGCGGGGAAAGTCTTTTGGCTTAAATATTCAACTTCCCTTTGAGCAGGGATCGAACCGATTTATCGAAGGCGACTCGAAGCTCATTAATTTCAAGTATTTTTTCACCCGCAAGTTATTTTTTCTGCGAGAGAGCGACGCGATCGCGATCTTCCCCGGCGGTTTTGGCACGCTAGATGAAGCCTTTGAAGCGATTACCCTTTGCCAAACCGGGAAATACGGCCCCGTCCCCATTGTTCTAATTGATGCGCCGGATGCAAAATACTGGCAAACCTGGAACGACTATATCTGCAACCATCTCATTCAACGCGGGTTGGCCAGTTCCCCCGATCGTAGTTTGTATGCAATAACCCATAACTTGGACATCGCTTGCAAAACCATTTGCGATTTTTACCGTGTTTATCACTCCAGTCGCTACATCGATCGCAAGCTTGTTTTACGCCTCAATTGCGAACTCACTGATACCGTCGTCGAGCAGTTAAACGAGGAATTTAGCGATATTCTGGTACAAGGGAAAATTGAGAAAAGCGAGGCGTTTCCCGAAGAGGCAGGCGATGAAACCGCATCCCTACCGCGCCTGGTTTTTGAGTTCAACCAGCGAAACTTTGGGCGCTTGACACAAATGATTCATCACATTAATCGCTTGGGAGCAACTTCGCTTTCTTGCGAGCATCCAGAGCGCAAGTGAGAGGGTCTCTGTCCTTGTCTGTTTCTGATGTCTCAATCTTGAAGGGTGGGTGAAGGTACGAAGAGGTGGCAATGCGCGTTGGACAAAATGAGTCTGAAATTTCTTGTCTCGCGCTAATTTTGGCGGGGGGGCGGAGTTCGCGGATGGGACGGGATAAAGCGTTGGTTTCCTGGCAAGGCATTCCGCTCCTCCAGAGAGTTAGTCGGGTTGCCGCGAGGTGCTGTGAGGGTGTATACATCTTAACGCCATGGCCGGGGCGCTATCGCTCTGTTGTCGGTCGGGGCTGCACGTTTCTGAGCGAGTCTCAACCTGGAGGCGGGCCGCTGGTTGCTTTCAACGATGGCTTAGGGCAAATCCCTGCTGCTGATTGGGTTTTACTGTTGGCTTGCGATTTGCCGCAACTGCAAGCAACGATCCTACGAGAGTGGCGCGATCGCTTGCCGCAGGTTTCTTCTACTGTCCTTGCTACCGTGCCGCGAGATCTGGAGCGCTGGGAACCGCTGTGCGGTTTCTATCGACCGGCAGTTCGCCCCCAACTGGAGTGTTTTCTTCAACAAGGAGGGCAATCATTTCAAGCGTGGCTGGCGAGTGTTGCGGTGGAAGCAATTTCTGTCAGCGAAGGGGAAAGAACAATGTTGTTAAATTGCAACTATCCCAACGATATCAATCCGTCATAATTTCCGCTTGATACGGACTAGGAGCTTCCAAACGTCATTCTGCGTTTCGTCATTTCTCTGGTCGGACTCACTCTTTGTGGTGTGTAGTCCCTTGTGCGGTAGGAGGCTGCTCAGTTAACACAGCCGCGAAGGCAAAGCGCGAACTTAAAAGGAATTATTGAGTCTACCAACCGCTTTTAGTCTTCGTGGTCTTCAAAGGGATCGCTGAGTTCTGCTGACGGCGCGCCGAAGGATAGATAGATCGCATAAGCCGTGAGGCCGATTAAGACAGCAGCAATACTTATACTAAAAACTGTTGCGGTTTCCATATTCTGAACAAATTATGATTCCCTATACCCTTATAATATTACAGAACATTAACAAAAACTCACTTAGATTTACAGTTTGGTGACCTATGGCACAACGCACTTGGTTAGGAGATATTCTCAGACCTCTCAATGCTGAATACGGTAAAGTTTCCCCCGGCTGGGGAACAACCACACTCATGGGAGTTTTCATGCTCTTATTTTTTGTCTTTTTGTTAATCATCTTGCAGATTTACAACTCCGATTTGTTGCTGAACGGCGTTGATGTTGACTGGAGAAGCTTAGGTAACTAGGCGATCGCATCATTGCGCTGGAGCATTGAGAGCAATCTTTCCCGGCCCGTCCGGGTTTTTTTGTCACGCCCGAAATTTTTGAGAAACAAGCAGGAGGACGATAATGAATATTTTTGGTATGGGCCTGCCAGAAATTGTTCTGATTCTGGCAGTTGCGCTACTCGTTTTTGGACCGAAGAAGTTGCCAGAAATTGGTCGTAGCCTAGGTAAAGCAATTCGTGGTTTCCAAGAAGCCTCTAATGAATTTCAGAATGAATTCAAGCGAGAGGCCGCCAACATCGAAGACTCTCTGAAGATGAACGCTCAGTTAGAAGAATCGAAAGAAGCAGAAATTGTCGAAACTGCAAAGAAAACGGCCGAAACGGAGCAGCCGTCCCAGTCAGTTTAGAATTGACTCTTCAATCAGACCCCATCGTTCGTTCGGGTGTAGGGTTGGAAGCTAGCAATTAATAAACAAAGAATGCCGATGTTAATACACACATCGGCTAGGTTAAAGACGGGAAAATTAATCCAGCGGAAATCGAGAAAATCAATAACATAACGATTTAAAAACCGACAAACGCCATTGCCTACCGCTCCGGCGAGAATTAACCCATAGCCCAGTTGGTCAATTTTTCTTAACCGCGGCCCCCACACCGCCAGAGCCACTAACCCCACACTAACTCCTAAAGAGAGCCAGCGCAGCCACTCCACACCGCCACGAAACAGACTGAAGGCCGCTCCTGTATTGGTGACATAGGTGAAGTGAAAGACATTTGGGACGATCGGGATGGTATGACCCACTCGAACAAAACTTTGTGAAACCCAGTATTTGGTTATCTGGTCTAAAACTAAACCAATGAAAGCAGCAGTCCAGAATAAACGATGTTTGGTCATAAAATTTGTGGAGTGGTTGGTTGTGATGGAAGAGGACACTTAGAACGGGGAGCAACCAACGACTGAGAGCGAACGAAAGTGCAAAAGAGGGTTAATAAAATAGGATTTGTCGCAATAGAAAAGCTAAAACGGATACGGCACAAACGATCGCGAGTTGTCCGGGTAAGGGGGCAAGGGAATACTTCCAGATGCTCTCGAGTAAAGAAACAATTCCCCGATTAGAAGGATTAAAGAGCTGCAACCCAATTAAATAAGTAATGCCGACGAGATGAATGGCCAGCAAACCATTAAGGCAGCTTAAGGCGAGGGATTCTAGACGGGCTTTTTGACGGAAGGCCAGCCAACCGCAGACCCAAGCACCAGGAATAAAACCAAGCAGATAGCCAAAGGTGGGTTGTGCGAGATAAGCCAAACCGCCGCCTTGGGAGAAAACGGGCAACCAAACAAGCCCCAGTAAAACATAAGCGATTTGGGAGAGCAGCGCTGAATTTTGGCCGCCCAAACAACCCACTAACAGCACGGCCCCAATTTGACAGGTTACACCGAGGGGGTGAGGTTGAATGCCATTTTCTGCCCAATGCCAGGGAGGATTGGCAGTAGAAACTTCGACAAAGGTGCCACCAATGGTCAATAGCAGTCCAATCAGCGCCCACAGGAGTTGATTGGGCCCGAAGATCGCCGATCTGGGAATTTTAGTTCTAGGGAGAGAGGAACTCATTCCCGACCGTCTACGCTTGCGACGTGGGTCGATACTCACCAGGAATTGGGGCCTCACCGCCTTGGAGTCCTAAGGATTTCAACATAGCACGATCTTGTTCGGGAGGTTGCCCTAGGGTTGTGAGGTAGTGTCCGACGAGCATGGCATTAATTCCGGCTTGGAGGCCGAGATGCTGAAGTTCGCCCATGACGGCTTCTCGACCGCCAGCATAGCGAAGAATTTGTTGGGGCAAGATCAGGCGGAAAATCGCGATCGCTTTCAGGGCGCTGTAGGGATCGAGTTTGGGTGCGTCGCCGAGGGGGGTTCCCTGACGGGGGTTGAGCAAATTGATAGGAACGGATTCCACTTCTAAGTCTCGCAAGGCCAGCGCGAGATCGACGCGATCTTCCCAGCTTTCGCCCATGCCCATAATCCCACCCGTACAGGCTTGAATGCCCGCAGCTTTGAGGTTTTTGATGGTGGCTACGCGATCGCGCCATTGATGGGTCGTGACAATTTCGGGAAAGAAGTTTTCGGAGGTTTCTAAGTTATGGTTGTAGCGCGTTACGCCGGCTTCTCGAAGGGCTTGGGCCTGTTCCGGGGTGACTTCTCCTAGAGCGCAACAGGGTTTAATGCTGGTTTGGGCAATAATGGCGCGCACAGTTGTCAAAATTTGCTCGAACTCTTTCGACTTCGGACTGCTATATTTAGGCCCTCGACCTTGAGAGACCAGGCAAAAGCGCTTGGCTCCTGCGGCTTCTGCTGACTTGGCTTGAGCCAGGATCTCGGCTTGAGATTTCAATCCATAAATGGGGGACTCTTGCCCGGGGTGGTGGGAAGACTGGGCGCAGAAACTGCAATTTTCCGAGCAGTTTCCCGACTTGACGTTGACAATGCTGCATAAATCGACGGTGTTGCCGCAGCAGGCTTGGCGAATGCGATCGGCGGCCTCGCAAAGCATCAAGATATCGCTTTCGCCTTCTATTTCCGCAAGCGCGATCGCTTCCTCGCGCGCGATCGCGCCTCCCTTTAGAATTCGCTCTACCAGTTGGTTAAGTTCTGCTTGCAAAGCTCCTCCCGTTGCTGGCAAGCAGAGAGCTGCCGAAGACTGGCCGTCCGGAATCGTTTTTAACTTCTCGGTGGAAGTTGACACTGGTGCTTGAACCACTTTTTGCCTGTTACTCCCGTTAAAGTAACCGCAATTCTATCACTTCGCCCATCCAGCACCCAAATTGGAGGTGCAGGGGAACCCTATCGCCCCAACTTGTTGGGAATTCCCTCGCAGCCGCCGGGAACTGTCGCTCTGGTGCGCTCTCCGCCCCACGCACAGAGATAATAGCGCTGTTCTTCGCTCAGACGCTGAATTTTGGTTAGATCGGCCTTTTCTACCACAGCGCCTGTATAGACTCCCGTGGCGTAATTCGGGGGTAAGAGGCGACTACGGGGACTCGCCGTTTCGACATTACCGTAGAACAAGCGAGTACTTTTGAGGTCGGCTCCGGTGAGATTCGCTTCGTAGAGGACGGTACGGGCTAAGTTCGCTTGGACGAGATCGCAGCGGCTGAGATTCGCCCGAACCATATTGGCATCGCTCAAGTCCGTCCAGCGCAAATCGGTTGCCGACAGGTCGGCCCCCGCCAGCATGACCCCCAGGTCGATGACGCGCAAGCCGCTCACTCGGTCTTCCTCATAGCCGCCCGAACCATCGAGAATCGGCCGGCCCAGTTGTCCGTCGCGCCGCAAGGGAGTGACCAGCTTGGACTGAGAGAGGAAACGCAGAATTTTCGCTTTTCCTCCCGCATCAACGCCGCTGAGAATCGCCGCCGTGCGCCCTTCCGCAAAGGCCCGTTCTTGGGGCCAGTCTTCGAGCAGTCCTTCGTCGCTGAGAGCGAGGTCGGAAATGCCCTGGAAGTAAGCGTCAATGGTTTGCTGCTGGGTAATGGTGTTTTGGCGGATGGTGAGGTCTTTGGAGATGACGTATTGCTCCCAGGCGACATAAACGGCGAGAACGGCGATCATGATTTGACCGAGGGCCCCAAACCATTCGGCCCAAGACCCAAACTCATCCCATTTAATTTGGGTGAGCCAATCGCTAATTTGTCGATAAACGCCGATAAATTTGAACAGTCCCGCGATCGCAAAGGCAAAGGTGACGAGGCCAAGGAGGGTCTGACGCTCCTCTGCAGTCAGAAACCGAGCCATCCACCGACGGGCGGCCGGAAGGATCGAGCGCAGGGAGACGAGCAGGGCGACGAGAGAGCCGGAAAAACCCAACCAAAAGCTATTGAGGATGAGGCCAATGGCCATCACCGCGATCGCGGCCGCCATCACCCAGGAGCGAGAAATATCGGCGGGGTTGAGGTTAATGGGCTTGGTTCTCGCCGTCAAGCTGTTATCGGACATTGCTCCCGGCTTAACTCTGCCAATTATTTGACGGCCCGCCTGCTGTTCTTCTTCTTTCCGATTGCTAGGTTCTTGGGGCGGTTGCGATTCGGGACTCGGTTGAGGAGAATTGGGCTGAGCGGTCATCGAAACTCCTTCACCTTTAGTTGAACGGCTCAAAAACTTAATGTTACCAAGAAGATTGGGTCAAAAGCCCCGTCCTCTCTTGGTCAGCATTCCCTTGAGCTGAGCATTCCCTTGCGGAACAAGTTCCGCAAGGGAATGCTCAGCTCAGCCTGACGGCGGCGCGGGGTCTGACCGCTTCCAGGACGGCTTGGAGGAGATAATTCATAATTGATAAGATCTCAAAATGAAAGCCCGTTATCGATACAGAATCTATCCCACTCCACACCAGCAGGTTCGCCTAGACCAACTCTTCGGCTGCTGTCGAGTCGTCTGGAATGATGCTCTGGGCCATTGTCGAGAGGAGTACAAAAGCGGCAACAACAAGCCTAAAAGTTCTACCCTGCAAAAACAGTTCATCACCCAAGCCAAGCAAACCGAGACGCGAACCTGGCTGGCCGAAGTGTCGAGTATCCCCCTACAACAATCCATCCGAGACTTAGAGCAAGCCTATTCCAACTTTGTTCAAGTCCTGTCAGGGCGAGAGGAAAGGGCGAGTTGTTAAACCCCCAAGATTCAAAAAGCGCCATTCCGCTCAATCAGCAAGATTCACTAGAGGAGGTTTCAAAGTCAAACAGGATAAAGTCTACCTTGCTAAAATTGGCAACCTCAAAACCCTCTGGTCAAGACCGCTGCCCTCCGAACCCTCGTCGGTTACGGTTATCAAAGATTCAGCCAACCGCTACTTCCTCAGCTTTGTCGTTGAAATTCAGCCCGAACCCCTACCCAAAACCGACAAGACAGTGGGTATCGATTTGGGAATTCAAACCTTTGCCACCACCAGCGATGGGGAAAAGGTTAATGCGCCCAAACCGCTAAAGAAGCGGCTCAAGCGATTGAGAAAGTTACAGCGCAATCTAGGGCGTGTCATCAGTTAGAAAGAAGGGAGTCTAGAACAAGCCCATTATAAGGAGAAGGAAAATGCGTAGATACGGATTGCGAGATGACCAGTGGGAGAGAATCAAAGACATCTTACCGGGTCGAGAAGGACACGTCGGAGGAACGGCGAAAAACAATCGTCTGTTTGTGGAAGCTGTCTTGTACCGCTATCGAGCGGGAA